>Ga0180007_10000581_pt1 | contig 58778 bp, 70 predicted proteins | sample MM_PC_MetaG_FD_121122 | JGI IMG/M metagenome (GOLD analysis project Ga0180007, IMG submission 121122) | Groundwater microbial communities from the Aspo Hard Rock Laboratory (HRL) deep subsurface site, Sweden - MM_PC_MetaG | ecosystem: Environmental > Aquatic > Deep subsurface > Groundwater...
ATGGAGCAGAGGCAAATTTGCATCCAGCGTTGGTTTCGTGCAACTTGATGTAGCTAAAAATTATGTAAGAATTCAAGATTCACATCATGGAAACCGCGCCCTTTAGGGTGCGGAGGATGTCATATAATTTTCCTTTAATCAAAGATTTCATTTTTAATATAAATGGTTTCAGTTTTCTTAAATTTATCTCTTGAAAAAACAAGACTATTGAACTAGCCAATAAGGATATTGTAAAAACAAAAATTGCACCTGACCAAACTTGCCAATGAAAATTGTAGGTATTTAATCTAAAATGAGGCAATATTACATTATTCTCTCCTTGATAAGAATAAACAATTAAATTGTTTCCATCTAAATAATAATCTAAACTTTCACTAGACATTTCTTTAATGAAACAATTCTCTTTACATTTGTACCTATTTCCTAAGTTAAAGTTAAGAAGGACATTATTTTTTTCATAGCCCTTATTATCTGAAAGTGTGAAATCTCTAATATCTCCAAAGATAAATAATCCATTAGGTTGAAATTTTTCTTCAGAAACGTCTTTTCCAGAAATATTGATAACAAAACTAATTTGCTCCTTTAATCTTTCTTTATACTCACAAAATATATGCCATCGTTGCTCTTCATTAATATTACAATCAAGAATATTAGGATCGGATAAAGAGTAATCTATTATTTGCAGTTGCTCAGGCACCTCCATATAAAAATTATTGCCATGACCATCTTTATCAAAAAATCTGAAAGATATCTTTCCTCTCTCTTTTTCAAAATCATAATTTAAACTATAGTTTCTAATATAATAAGAAGAATCGCTTTGAGGCGATGCTCCAACTCTAAATTCATATCCCCTATATGGTAGATTTAAATTAGGAAACATCATAAAATAAATTCCTAATAGGGAGATTGCACTCAAAATAAAAATAAATTTCTTTTTCATACATCTCCAACACCACCAAACTTCTTAACATTCTCCCTCAAAACATCTATAAACCAAAGGTTCGTACAATCTCTATGAAAAAAAAGAAGGCTTCAATAGAATTATTAAAAAAATTAGAAAAAACTTTTCCAGGCGATTCTTTACTAAATGATCTGAATAATTCTCTTACTCTACAAAATATAGGAGTAGATGAAGATACTTTCCGGCGTTTAAAAATTTTAGAAAGAAGCGGTTTGATAATAGGATTTAAATATAAGTTGGAGGGATTTCCCGAGTCTGAAAAAGTGAAAACAATTGATGCAATAAAAATAACCCCTGCAGGAATAGATTTCTTAAATGGATTAAAACAAAAGAAAACAAATATTATCCTAATTATTCTAACAATATTAATGACTTTAATTGGAGGTATTCAGATATTTCTTTTAATAAAATGACCCCCACTGAATTCCTACAAAAACTCCAAACAGAACTTAAAATCTCAAAAAACTCAGATTACACAATTCGCAACTATCTAAATGCAAACCAAGAACTTATTAACTTCACAAAAAAATCTCCAGAACAAATAACCTCCGACGATGTCAAGTCATACATGGCAGAAAAACTAACAGACAAAGCTTCGTCATCAATAATCGTTTTTTTATCATCAATAAGATACGCTTTTTCCAATATTTTGAAAAAAGACATAACTATCGGAATTAAGAGACCAAAAAGAGAAAGAAGAATCCCCTCTGTTTTAACAAAAGATGAAGTAAGAAGATTATTTGATATAACTCCCACAAAAAAAAGCAAATTAATGCTCCAGATTATTTATGCATGTGGATTTCGTGTTTCAGAACTAATTAATCTTAAGACAGATGATTTGATTTTTGATGAAATGATTGGTCATGTTAGGCAAGCCAAAGGGAAAAAAGATAGGATTTTCAATATTCCCCAATTTTTATTAAAAGATTTACAAAAACAAGTAAGAATACAAAAAGAAGCAAATCAAGAATTTTTATTTACAGGCGCTAAAGGGAGACTTTCTGATAGAAATATCCAAAAGATTATTAGAAGTACTGCAAAAAAAGCAAAAATCAACAAAAAAGTTTCACCACATACATTAAGACATAGTTTTGCAACACATTTATTAGAAAATGGGGTTGATATAAGAAAAATTCAAGAACTTTTAGGCCACGCAGATCTCTCAACAACCCAAATATACACCCATATATCAACAGAAGAATTAAAAAAGATTTCTTCCCCTTTAGATAATCTAATGGAATAAAAAAGAGGTAAAATGAAAATAAAAGCAGTAATATTTGATGTCGGAGGTGTTCTAGCATTAGGTAAAAGTCAGCATCTTATTTATCGGCATGGGGGTTATCGTGATATAGGTGTCCATGAGTACATTTCTAAAAAACTCAATATTTCTGCAGATCAATGGTTTGATTCAATAGATACAAAATATGCTTTGTCTATAGAAGGAAAAATTTCCGAAGAAAATGTGGTCAAATCTATTGCAAAAAATAATCATGTTTCTCCAAAAAAATTACAGAAGATAGTAATTAAAGCATATAGGAAAAATTTCAAACAAAACAAACAGTTGTTTAAACAGGTATTTAAATTAAAAAAATTAGGTTACAAGATTGCAATTCTTTCAGACCAGTGGCACCTTTCTAAACAAGCAGTTATGACTCATAGATATTATAAAAAATTCAATCCTGTAATTGTTTCTTGTGACCCCGACGTTAAAATGAGAAAGCCTAACCCAAAAATTTACAAATTAACTCTTAAGAAATTAAAACTCAAACCTTCAGAAACAATTTTTATTGACAATCAAAAATGGAACACAGAACCTGCTAGAAAATTAGGGCTAAACACTATTTTATTCAAGGACAATAAACAGCTGTTTAAGAATTCTCTTTGGAAGGCGTTGTTCAAATGACAACTTATTTTATTTCTGGGGCAGAAGGAGTGGGCAAAAGCACTCTAATAGGATTATTAACTAAAAAATTGCCCAATGTAAATATACATGACTTTGATGAAAAAGGCGTCCCATTAAATCCTCCTTTAAGTTGGAGAATTAATACCACCAAAAGATGGATTAAGTTAGCAGAGAAAAATGAAAAGAATATGAATGATACAATAATTGTGGGGTTAAGTTTTCCCAGAGAAATATCAAAAATTTCAAATAAAATAAAACCTCAATATTGCCTGTTAGATGTTTCCCTTAAGGAAAGAGAAAAAAGACTCAAAAAAAGAAAAGCAACAATTGGTGTCATTAAAGATACTAAACAACTTTTAGATTTGAGAAAAGATTTTAGTAAATTAAAGGATAAAAAAATTATTGAAACAAGCAATAAAACCACAAAAGAGATAGTTAAGGAGATAATTAATTGGGTAAAATGAAAAAAACAAAATGTATAAAATGCGCTCACGAATCAGAAGAAAATTTAGAAAAATTTAGAGTCCCTTTGTGTAATGTTTGTTATAGATTTTGCCCAAATGACGAAGATAAATTCAAAGAATATGTTCATGAAAAGCTCGATGGAGAAGTTCTAAAAACATTTAGGAAATTTTCAGAAATAGGAAATCCTCAAAAAAAAGCAATGATAAACAAAGCTTCAGAAGGAATAATTATGTCTCGCCCCGCTTTCGGGTACAAACTTGTAAATGGTCAGTTAACACCTGCGCAAAACTTCCGAGAGATTGAAGAAATCTTCGAAGAATTTTTAACAAAAAAGATTTCATTAACTCAACTTGCAAAAAAACACAACCTTTCTGTAAATGGCCTTAAGAAAATACTAAAAAATTTCACATATATAGGGAAAGTTAAATTCAACAACCAAATCCACGACGGCAAACACAACCCAATAATCTCTTCAACATTGTTTAATCATGTTCAGAATAAATTAGAAAGATTAGGGATTAGATAATCACTTAAACTTACTTAAATTCTTTTCCAAATTTGTAAATGGAAATGGCCTATTATTTGTTACAAAAGTCATATATCTTAAAAATACATATGTCTGAGTATTCCAGATTTCACAAAGTTCTGCAAATTCTTTTTTACGTTCACCAGTGAAGATAGCATAAACCCAATGAATCACGCCAAGAACAATAATAAAATACCTCCAAACACCGAGGACAATTCCAGAAACAATCGCAACTATAATTCTCATCCACGCTTCCCTCTTTTCACTCTTTTTTTCTACCATAAGATGTTTAAAATTAATTTATTTAAAAATCTTTTGAAAATATAGTTTAGAGAATATGAATGTTTTAAAATTAATTTAGGATTTTATTTTTATGTCCAAAAAACCACTTTGTGAGAAAAAATACTCTCAACCACATAATATAGACGTTTCTTTTGAAACAAACCCTATTTTAAAAGAAGAACTTAGGACAACAATTCATCAGCAAGAGAAAAGATGTGTTAAAGGATATCAAAAACTTAAAAAAAATTCTCCTGAATATAAAAAAGGTAAATTAAAAGGGTATAAAAATGGCTTATCTAAAAACGGCAATCGTTTAGAAAAGATTTCAAATACAATTCAAGGAATTAATATATTAAAAGATTCAATAGGGCCCTTAATAGCTCATTGTTCTTTTTTTGGACATTTTGGAGCTATAGGAGAAAAAAGATTTTTTAAAGAAGAGAATGGATATTCTTGCAGACAATGTGATTATTTAATTATTTTTAGACCAAGTAAGCAAAATTATACTTCTAAATAAAGCAGATTAAATTATTAACTACCTCTTAGAACTCTGCCTCATTGACCTTGCTTTTGAATCTCCTGGTTTATAGGCCTCTTTTCTTCTAACATCAGCCACGAGAAGATTTCTATCATAACTCATAAATGCATCAATTAAATCTTTAGATTTTGCAAACTCAGAAATTGCTCTTGCCAATGCAAGTCGCGCCGCCTCAATCTGACTCTTTTCTCCTCCTCCTTTTATTTCAATATGAACATCAAACTTGAATTTTCCTAAAATAGCCTCGGCAATTCTCAATGGTTCTTCAATTTTTAACTTATCAAAAAGTTGCAATGTTTTATAATTTTTTTTATTGATTGTTATTTTTCCATCACCTTCAGTAAGAACAGCTCTTGCAACAGCTCTTTTCCTCTTACCTGACATAACTATCTTCATTTTATCATCTCCTTAACAGAGATAAATTTGTCTGGATTTGGTTTACTTGAAGTTATTTTTTTAGACTCTTCAAATTCTTTTGGGACCCCATTAAAGCATTTTACTTTTTTAAACGCAATTTTTCCTTTTCCTTTTCTATGGTCTGGAAGCATACCTCTAATAGTCTTCTTAACAACTCTCTCACTAGATTTAATATGAAATGGTCCTTTCTGAGCACTACCTCCTCTACTTCTTCTGTCTTCAAACTTACCTTGTATATTTTTTTTATTACCTGTTATAATTACTTTATCACAATTCAAAACTACAAATTCTTCTCCTTTCAAAACTTCTTTAGCAACATAACTTGCCAACCTCCCCAAAATCGCATTTGTTCCGTCGATTATTTTCATTTTTTATTCTCCAAAATTTTCAAATCCTTCATTTCAGGATTTTTTTTAATTTCTTCTACAATATCTAAAACTTCACATTTTGCACTTAATAGTTTTTCCTTTGCCTTTTCAGAAAAATTCAACGCAACAATTTTTATTTTTTTGCTAATTTCTCCTTGTGATAAAACCTTTCCTGGAACTAAAATTTTATCTCCTTCACTAACATTTGCATCTATATATTCAAGATTAATATTAACCCTATTCCTTCTCGGGCTCGCAAGAATTCCAGCAACTTTCAACCATTTTTCATTCTTTTTTGCAGCATGAATAGTTTCAACTAAATATGAATTAGTTTTTTTCTCTGTTTGCTTTGAAATTTTTGTTTTGGACTTTACCATTTTCTAAAGTTCAACGTAGGGAACTTGTTTCCTGCATTTGATTTAACCATTTTAAGATAGGAAGAAGGAGGTCCTTCCCGCTAACGCGATTTACTCGCAGGTAAAAATTTGAGCTAGTTTAGGTATTTAAAGTTTGTCATGCGAGGGACAGGATTCGAACCTGCGTAAGCACTAAGCTAATGGATTTTGAGTCCATCCTGTTTGACCACTCCAGCACCCTCGCTCAAATCTAGACAGAATAAACAATATAAAAATCTTTAGAATTACTTAATTTTCTTAGAAACCTCTGCCAAATCCTTCTTCAGAATTTCAACAGATTTTTTGAAAATATCTTCAACGCCTAATTGCCCGAATGATTCAACAGTAAATAGAATCTCTTTTGTTGGAGTTACCTTAATTTCCCCCACACCTTTTTTCTTACAGAATTCAACACATGCTTCACAATCATCACACTGGTTTTCATTTTTTACTACAACTTTCCCATTTTCATTATGCAAAACATCTTTTGGGCATTTTTCAACAACTTCTTCTTTGCAATTTTTATCTGCATCTACTTTGAATATATTCCTATAAAACATCAGACCTGGAGAAAATTTAGAATGATCTGTTCCCTTTCCAAATGTGGTTTTAGCGACGATATTAATCTCTTCGCCTTTTTTCAAAAATGTCAACGGAATTTCCCCATAAACCACCTCTGCATCACCTTTCAATTCTTTTGAGTAAACCATCCCTTCACCTTTGGTTTTTAATTTAAGTGTAACTTCTTTTGTGCCACTAGATTTTAACGGCACTAAACCAATTCTATGTGCAACTGTTTCATCATATAACGGCGAATCATTCTTAGAAATTTCAACTTCATCGACTGCCAAAACTGGAATACGATTAAGATATCTTCTTATTGCATTAGCCAAGCTTTCTCCTATTTCTGCATTAAATGTAATCTGGGTTTCTTTTTTATTTACAATTTCCATTTTATTTTTTAATTCCTATTACTTTTAAAACTTCCTAAGGTCGTCTACCTCTTCTACCACCTTTCTTTTTTGGACCCCCACGAGGCAATCTTGTTGTATCTAAAATATTTGAAATTTTAAATCCTTCTCTAGTCAAACTTTTGATAATTGTGTTTGCCCCTGGACCTGGTGCAGGATTTCTAGTTTTAGCTCTAATTCTGATATACAATGATTTAACCCCAATTTCTTTTAATTTTTCTGCAACTCTTTTAGCAATAAACATCGCAATTGTCGGATTTGCTTTAAGTCGGTTGTGTTTTGTAACCATACCCCCTGTAACTTTTGCAAGTGTTTTACCAGACATATCTGTAACATGCACAATTGTATTATTAAAAGACGTATAAATATTTACCACAGCCTCGGTTTCTTTTAATTTTTTCTTAACTTCTACTTTTTTACTTTCTAATTCAGTAATTGGGAGTGCATCGAGTGTAGTAGTTTCTTCTAAAATTTTTTCTTTCACTTCATTCATTTTCATCTTCTCCTTCATTTAGTTTATTAATAATTTTTTTTTGTTTTTTAGGTTTCGCCGGCTTTAAGGAAACTTTATTTTCAAATTCAATTGGGACCGTATATGAAGGGCTATCTACAATTTTCCCATTAACAAGAACTTTTTTATGAGAAATTAATTGCCTAGCTGTTTTTACAGTTGTTGCAAGTTCTTTTTTAACAAGGACTGTTTGAAGTCGTCTATTCAGATAATCTATTTTATTAAGTGCTAAAATGTCTGCAATTGATTCAACTTTAAACCCTTTCTTCTGTAATCTTTCAAATAAAGCTTTTTGCTCTTCAGGTTTCGCAGAAATAAGTCTCTTTGCTTTTTCTCTCATTGATTTTATTTGAGCTTCTGCTTTCCAAATTTCTTTTTTATTTTTTAAACCGAATTCTTTTTTTATCTCTGCTTCTTCATCAAGTCGCGGTTTATCAAAGGGTCTTTTTGGTCTTGAATAGGTTTTATGTTTTCTTTTCATATTCTTTCTTTACTCCTTTCTTTTTAATTCCAACCCCTCTTGCACGATTCTTTCTGAAATTACTCTTGGTTCTTTGTCCTCTAGAAGGCAATCCAACAGAATGCCGTAACCCTCGGTAACATTTTATCTTTTTTAATCTTTTAATATCAAATTCCTTCTTCAATTCCAAATCACTTCCAATTAAATGTTTGTCTTCTCCTGTATCAAAATCTTGAGACCGATTTTTAATATATTTTGGAACCTCCGGGTTTTTCATAAAATTAGTTATTCTTTCAATCTCTTCTTTAGTCAAAGCGCCAATTCTTTTATTTTTATCAATTTTAAGCGTTTTACAAATAGCATTCGCCATACTCCAAGAAATACCTTTAATCTTTGTCAATCCTGCATAAAGTTTCATATTTCCTTCTATATCTTTTGCTAAGATTCTTACTATTCTTTCTTCATGTTTTTCTTCCCGCATTTTATTTTCTGTTATCATATTTTAAATTAAGCTCTTAAACTTTTGCTTTATTTTACAAAGAGATTATACCTTTCAAATGTAGTTAATTCTTGAATTATTCTTTTCTCAATCGCCTTTTCTGGGTCCGGTAAATTAGCAACACGTTCTTTCATATCTTCGAAAGATTCGAATTCTTTTTCTTCCCTTTGTTTTAAAATTTCTTTCATATGTTTTTTACCAAGCCCAGGAAGTAATTCAATCTGATGAATTCTTTTATTAATCGCTTCTGATTTATTAAAAAAATTAACAAATTCTGCTTCTTTTCCTTTAATGATACTCTTAATAAATTCCTGTAATTGGCTCTTAGCAGATTCTGTTAATTTTTCCTTTCTCAATCTACCAAGAATATAATATATCTCGTCTCTCTTTCCTTCTCCAATATAAACCTTTTTCCCAATTTCAAGAGAAACACCCCGTCTAGGAACTAATTCCAAAAGAACTAAATTCTTTTCCCCAATAGCTTGAGCTATAGGAATCATTTTCTTTTCTAAAGGGTATCCATTTGGTAGATACTCTAAAACTATTGCAAATTCTTCTTTTATCATATTTATTTGTACTCTTTAACAACGTCAAGTATTTTTTTTGTTTCATCCTCGTTTAGGTTAATCCCTGTAAAAATCTTATTTAATTCTTCTGCATCTACAGGAAGCATATCAATTACTTTTACAATCTGTTCTGATTTCATTTTCATTAAATCAAGATTCTCTAATTTTTCTTTCATCTCCTTAGCTTCCTTTGGTTTAAGATTTGTAAATTTTTTAATAAATGCTTTTGCTTTTTCTTCTTTTCCTTTGCCTTTTACATATTCCAATGCTTCTGACATACTAATTGCTTCTCTGTTATTTATCATTTTGATTTTATTCTCTTTAGATGGATTGGCTCAATTAAAAACTTTTTCTCTTTTGTCTGGTCTTTAATTTTAACCACACAAGCTTGTCCTCGTTTACCTTCTATAACCCCTGTTCTTCCTTGCAATTTCGTAGGAAAATTAGAAGGAACAGATAATTCTCTAACCACTGCCACGGTTTCTCCTTCTTCTAACTCTTGAAAATACTTACTAAACTGCAACTTTCCTCGAGTCCTAACCTGTTTACGTTTGTTCATAATTATTCGAGAAAGAATCTATTTAAAAAACTATCTAAATCTTTTTTTCAGAAAAATCACAAGTGTTGTTCATATGGCATAAATCCCCATTATCTCGAGCATCATCCATATTTTTTACAATCGCTTGGAACATTTTTTCACCCCAAACATTCCTCCCACATTTATCACAAACTTCCATCACTCTACCATTAGAGATTTCACACCCGCAATAAATACATTTTTTTGCCATAAAAACACCAATTTTTATTTTGATTGTGTTTTCAAATTAAAGATGTTTTTAAAGATTTGTGTTTGAAAATTCATTCATACCTCAATGCATCAACAACATTTGTCTTACTTGCTTGAATTGCAGGAAGAGTTCCTGAAATAGCCCCAATTAAAAAACCAAATGCGAGGCAACCTGCAATCAACCACCACGGAGAAGCAACTTGTAATAAATTTGTTCCTAACTGATTCACCGCAATATATTCAATTACAAAACCTATTCCCAAACCCAACACAACTCCAATAATTGCCCCAACCAAACCAAGCAAACCAGATTCAATTAAAAAAATCCAAGTAATGTCTGAATTTTTTGCACCAACTGCTTTCATAACACCAATTTCTCGTGTTCGTTCAACAACAGAGGTATACATTGTGTTCGCGATTCCAATTGCCCCAACCAAAAGCGAAATCGCAGAAACACCGACGAGGAAATAAGTTATAATTCCAAGAATACTCTGGAAACTTCCCAACAATTCTTCAGGTGTAAAAATATTAAAATCCTGTGTCTTTTCTGTAACTCCTCTAAATTTCCTTAATTGAATTTCAATTCTATTTCCAACCTCAATAACATCTGCTCCTTCTTCTGTTTGAACCATAATGTAATCAACTCTTGTGGGAATATCAAACAATTTTCTAAAGCTATCCAAATCAATCATAATTGCACTATCATCGTCGGGATTTCCAATCAATTCTAACACTCCACGAATCTTAAAACTAACACCATTAATAGTAATCTTGCTACCTGCAGAAATTGGTTTTCCTAAAAGATTTTTCGTTTTGAAATGATTCCCCACAATCACAGAGTTCTTATCCACTTTTTCTAAAAACCTTCCCTCCTCAATTTTAAACGAACCTGTTTCAATATAAACATCTTGACTATCCGGAGGCAACCCCCAAACCATCATATAACGTTCTGTATTTGAATATTCAACTTTCGCATTTCCTGCCACAAAATACGAAACATCTTTCACCCCATTTATTTTTTTGATAAAACTAACATCCTTCTCTGTGAGGATTGTTCCACCGACACTTCCTGGCGGACCTAAAAATCCAGTTGCGGGTTGCACAAAAATTTTATCAGAACCTAATAATCTAAATTGTTCTTGAACAGCATACTGCAAACCAAGAGATAAACTTACAAGAGTAAATATTGTTGCTATTGAAATAAAAATTCCTAACATAGTCAACCAACTACGAAGACCACGTTTTCTCAAATTTTTTATTGATAGGTTAAAGTATTCGGAAATCATTTTTTATCTCCAATAATTCTATGAAGATCGTTATAATTGGGTATAATAAACCTCCCTGCATAGCCAGAATCACCTAAGATATCATCATAATTCTTTTTCATTTCTTCAGTTAACCATAAATTCAATCCCTTTTGTTCGGCAGAGACAAATCCACTATACCCCGCAAATTTTATCTCGGGAAAATTCTTTTTTAGCAGGGCAACTTCTTCAAAATTTCTATGATGGATAATAACCCATGAAGTTTCTCCTTGATTCAAAATCCTTTCTAATTGGATTCTTATTCTAGCACGTTCATTTTGAATTCCCATTCCTTCAAGAAATTGTTTTGTCTGGGGGAATAATTCTTTATCATGTAACATGTCTTCATAAATAATAATTTTCATCCCAACTAACCTCGCAAAGCATCTACAACATTTAATTTACTCGCTTGCAATGCAGGCAACACACCAGAGATAACACCGACGACAAATGAAAATCCAACAGCTCCTAATAAAAGAGGATATGAAATTGCAACAGCAAAAAGATTTTCACCTAATGCAGAATTTGCCAAACTTGCAATTCCCAATGCAGCACCCAAACCCATTAACGCCCCGACAACTCCTCCAACTAAACCTAGCAAACCAGATTCAATTAAAAAAATCCACATAACATCTTTGTTCTTCGCACCAACTGCTTTCAAAATCCCAATTTCTTTTCTTCTCTCTAAAACAGAAGTATACATTGTATTTGCAATTCCTACACCCCCCACAAAAAGAGAAATCATTGCAATCCCCACAACAATCAAGTTAATCACATTTAGAATCGTGTTTACAGCAGAAAACGCCTGCAACGGTGTTTGAACACTGAAACTTTCTTTTCCAACTTGATCGTGTCTGTCCTGTCGCATTTTCTCTTCAATTCTCTGTGCAACATCCTCAAGGTTATTCTGATTCTCAACCTGCGCAACAAGAATATCATATTCATTATTAATCTTCAAAAGTTCATTCATATCACTCTCAAACATAAAAACAACACTATTCAATTGAGCATTCATGGCCTGTTTTAGAACTCCAACAACCTCAAAATCCTTTCCATTAATTTTCAAATTTTTCCCAACATAAATTTCTTTATCAAAAGAATCTCCTTTTGCAAGTCGCTTTCCAATCAAAACTTTTCCTGTTTCTCCAGCTTCAATCAATCTTCCCCCCTGAATTTCAAAACCCATTGCATCATAACCCATCAATAATCTCTCTTTGTCGTCAGGCAGACTAACCATATAGTTAAATGTAGAAGCATCATTATACTCAAATTTTGCAACTCTCAGCAATCGTGTTAGTACAATTTCCACCCCATTAACACTTTCAATAAGTTTCACGTCGTGATCATTCAGTTTTTCTACTACAGCAGAACCAGGTGGCGCAAAACCCGTTTGTTTATTCTGGATTGTTAATTTGTCAACAGACAGTGAGCCAAATTGCCCCATCACAGCTGTTTTCAGCCCAGCACCGAGGGAAATTAAACTAACAACAGCAGCAATGCCAATAAAAATTCCAAGAATTGTCAGCCAGCTTCGCAATCCTCTCTTGCGAAGATTTTTAAAAGATAATGAAAAATAATCAGAAAGCATTTGAGGTTAATTACCTCCTTTTTGCATTTTCCTTAAATGAGCTACAAACATAAAGTCCTAAATCATCTGACCAACATTTAGTACCTATTTTAACCTCTTTCGCAAACATTTTTAACTTAACAGGATCAAATTCCCTCTCACCATAACCTTCTAGTATAGTCATATTTCCATAATCTGAAATACAAGTTTTCAATTTAGGGCAACGATTTTCTAGACCCTCCACGCATTTTTCACTCATCGCCTAATTCCTCCCTCGCTGTTCATCAAGAATTTTTTTCATCCAAGAACGATCATATCTTTCTGCATTAGCACGAGGATTCTTAAGCGGATATGTTCTTTCAGTAGGGACTTTTGAGAGATCAATTTTCACACTATTATTCCAATTTCGAAGTATTGGGTTTCCTTCTTGTTGTTCTAAATACCATATTTGTTCACTATATCTTATTTCATAGAATGCGTTCTCCTTTAGTGGGTTCCCTCTAGCATCAAAATATTTTTCAAATTTATTCATTTTCTAATTACCTCCATTCCTCCTCTTTTTATTTTTCCGAGCTTTCTTAATTTTTTTCCAAATAAACCAAATTATTAACAAACCCCCAATAACATAATAAATAATATAATTAGGTTTCTTAATCAACCCGAGACTCAAAGCCTGTTCTTGCGTGTAAACTTTTACAGGAAGATTAATTATTTGTGTTTTGTCATTGTTGTCAAAATCTTTATATTCAACTTTTGCAGACAAAACCGGAGCAGATGATTTGAAAATCACGTCGTAAGTTGCAAAATCAGAATCATCAGACGCAACATTTCCAATATAAACTTTGTCAGTAGAAATTAATTCATAACCTTGAGCAAAAACTTGAATAGACACGAACTTCACTTCCCCAAGTCCTTTGTTAATTACCTTCAAAGAGATTTTACCTTGCTGTCCAACAATCGCGCTGTCTGTGCTCGCGCCCTTTGTCTCAATAGAAAAATCAAGATTAGTCCGTGCAGAAACACGAATACCAAAACTACCATTTTTTGTCTGGCTCGTTGCATTGCTATCTTCAGCATTAGTATATTTCACAACATAAGTAATACTATAATCTCCAGGGACAATATCTGTTGAAGGTCGAAGAGTAAAACTCGCGCTATCGTCATCATCAGTATCTAAATCATCAAGTGTCTTTTCAGAATTACCAACAACATTAAACGGTACATCATTCAAGGCTAAACCAACAGAAACATCTTCAATATCAAATGAAAAAGTATTCTCCACGTCGAGCTTCACACTTCCTTGCTCACCTGGATAAAGTGTAACATAAGTTGCATCAACACTTAGCGCCGACGCAAAAGCAACCATACTAATTAAGTAAAGTGCTAATATCACTAATGCTGTTATTGTTTTAGTTTGTGTTTTCATTTTAAATCATCCTCCTCGGAGTGTCAGCATCATGGAAAAGTCTATCATACATTTGAGTTCTTTGCAACCTTTTTTCAAATTTATCTCCTATTATTTTTCCATTTCTATTTCTCCTCAATTCATCCTTACTTGTAAAATAAGATTTCTCTTTAAGTACCCAATATTCTTTCAAATCTTTAGCAATTTTTATTGTTCCAATATATCTTGAAGAGTTTTCGTTTAACCATTTATTTTCTACTAAGATTTTTGCAAGACTTTCAATATCTTTTAAGTAAATTGCTAATCGGGGTCCACTAATCCCTTGGATTTTCCATAAAGAGTATCTGCCCCCTTCCTCTTCATAAATCTGAAAAGTTTCTTTCTCCATACCTAATTTATCTATTTGAAATTCTCCCAATTTAGATGTCTCTTCAAATTTCCAAGTATGTTTTTTATCCATCATTCTCCCCAGAATTTATCTTATTTAAATCTTTCCGTTGTTACCTCTAAGTAATGAACACATAATTATTCAATTAGACTAGAAATACCCTCTGATCTTAAATGACTCTCCCATCCACGAGCTTTAACTTCCCTATGAATATCAACATCTCCTGTATAGATTACTTTTTTTTTCGCGTTTAATTTTTCATATAACTCAAAACATCCACCATATAAGCCATCTAATATTATCATGTCGAATTCCCTGTCTTTGTATTCTAATGCTTCATTAGGAGATTCAATAATAATTACTTTATATCCTGCTCTTTCAAGAAGTCGTTTTGAACTCCTAATTTTCCTGGCTCATCATCTACCCACAATATTTCTTTACTCATTTCAACAAGAACCCCTATCGACTTTTTTCCACTTGTCTCCTGTTTTCTTCTCTTTAAACTCAACTTTACCGTCGCGCACAGAATAAATTGTCTTTGCATATTCTCTCGCCAAATCAGGGTCGTGAGTAACCATAATAATTGTCCTCCCTTCTTCATTCAATTTTTTCAAAAAATCCATAACTTTATTTCCGGTTTTTGTATCTAAATTTCCAGTTGGCTCGTCAGCAAGAATAACTTGGGGGTCATTTGCCAACGCCCTCGCAATCGCAACTCTCTGCTGTTGTCCTCCTGAAATTTGATTCGGATAATGCTCTGACCTATCACTCAATTCAACAAGCTCCAACAACCTATCTGCCTTTTTCTCTCGCTCTTCTTTCTCAATCTCTTGAAACAAAATCGGCAACATAACATTTTCCTTAACAGTCAAATTAGGAATCAAATTAAATTGCTGAAAAATAAAACCAATTTTCTGCCCTCGCAACTGCGCCAACTCAGACTCATCTAAATTCTGAATATCCTCTCCATCAAGCAAAATATTTCCTTTTGTAGAATAATCCAAACTCCCAATAAGATTCATCGACGTAGATTTTCCACTTCCAGACGGCCCCATAATCGCAACAAAATCTCCTTTCTCAATTTCAATATCAATACAATCCAGTGCCTTCACTATTGCGTCGCCCATTTCATAATATTTCTCAACTTTCTTCAGTTCTATAATTTTCTTATTATCCATTCCCCTCAGCAATAGTGAGAATATTTAAAACTTCCGAATAGCAAAAATTTAAAAACTAATCCTCTGAATTATTAATATGATAATTCTAATAAGGTAATCCTAAAATAGAAAGTTATTTAAGCAAGGAAAACTTTTTCTCCTCATGGGAGAAGAGTTAATGATTAAACTAAAACCCTCTTTTCAAACTGAGATCTTTCAAAAAATTATTAGGGAATATAATGGTTCAATTAATGCTAAAAAATATTTAGGGATTCCAGCATCTTCAATAAGAGGGTATAAAAACCTATATTTTAATTGTGTTCCAAATACCTTACTGCAAAAAATCATAGCTCTTAGGTTCATAAATAAAAATGAATTGGAGGCGAATACGCTTGGTATTTTAGACAAAAGTAAAATAATCCAAATATCTTTAGATCTGGGGAGAAAAAAAAGAAATGAGAACTTGCAAGACTTGAAAAAAGACATACCTTCCTTACAAAAGATTATGGATTCTAATGTTTTAGACGTTGTGCAATGGATAAAAAAATATGTTTTGTTGTCAAGTGCTGGTTTCAGAAAAATTAAAATTAGTGAAAAAAGAAATTATCTTGTTTTAGATTATAATAATTTTACAAAAAATGGTTTAAAAAATTTTAAAGTCAAGATACCAAAAACTTTTAAATTAGACGAGGAATTTTTGTACTTTTTTGGTTTGTGGTGTGGGGATCGTGCAGGAGGAAAGAGATTTGGCATTTGTAATAAGAATAAGAAGATTATTCAATTTACAACGAGATTCCTCCAAAAAAACTATCAACCTATAGAAAAAATTTTATATATTAGTGAGAAAATAGAAGAACCAAAAATAAATTATGATAAAAAATTCATTATCGAGAAAGAATCTGGAGGGTGGGCCCTATCAGTGCATTCTACTAATGGGATATTGTCCTCTTTTTTTCATTATTTACTTTCTAATTTAGATTTATTTCTAAATTTAATAAGCAACCCTTCTCCTTTCTTTGCAGGTTTATTTGATGCAGAAGGAAATGTTTCTCTATATAATAAATCTTTTAGATGGGCATGTAAGAGCGAAAATTTAGTTGACATTTATTCTAAACATCTTAAACAAGTGAACCTTTATAGTAATTATGATGGGGGGTGCTTAGTTTCTTATAATCTAGAAAAATTTTATGATAAAATACTTCCTTATTTAAAACACGATAAAAAAATAAATTTAACCCTCTTTCTTTGTAAGGGGGAAGGAAAAATTCCAAAAGTCTATCTTTTTATCTTAAATTATTTGAAAAAATGCCCTGAAAAAACTGCTAAGGAGATATCCAAAGCTTTAAAAAAGAATAAAGTTTACTCAGAATTAAACATATTAGAAAATTTTGCTTTCATTTCAAGGCAAAGTTATCCATATAAATATAAATTAACTAATAAAGGATTAACAATCTTAGGAGGAAAATAAAATCATTATACCGATTCGTTGTTTCAGTTGTGGCAAACCAATTGCTCATTTGTGGGGAACATTCAAGAAAAGAGCAGAAGAAGGCGAAAATCCAAAAAAAGTCCTCGACGAATTAGGTCTTGAAAGATTCTGTTGCCGTTCAATGTTCCTCGGTCAAACTGATTTGGTGGAATTAGTTGCAGAATTTAAGAAATCATAATTTCCACCGACTAACATAAGCACAATTTTCACACCCAACAGATTTCATTTTATTTTTAATTCTTATCTTCGGTGTTTTGTGAGGCCCTAAACATTTTTTACAAAACAATTTCCTTTTTTCTTTTAAAGGAATATTATAAGCCATCGCAAACCTTTTAATTTTTTTAATTTCTTTAGGAGTTTTATTTTTGATATCTAAGAAAAATTCTTCAACTTGTTTTTTTGCCTCTGATTTTGAAAGTGTTTTTTTCATTTTAATTTTTCCAAAAGATTATTTAATTGTTTTTTATTCTTTATAATCACTAAATTGGTTTTAACTTTTTTTATTAATTTTTTGTGATTGAGGTAAAGGTTTGTTTCCTTTTTGCTATATTTTTTAGAATATTTTAGGAGGTAAAGAGTATCTTTGATTTTATAGGGACTCCCTTTTAATTTCCTTTTAATGTGCCTTGTTAAAAGCCTCCACGAAAGAGTTCTAGGGGGGAAGTCTAGCCAAATAATTAAGTCTGATTTTTTAATTGCAGATTCAACCCATGCATGAAAAATTCCCTCAATAATCCACTTTTGTTTTTTGCTTATCCTTTCCAGCAGAGGTTTCCACATTTGTTCGGGTCTTTTTTTTATTGGCTTCTTTAACCAAAAAATATCATCAAGATCATAAGCAGGAATTTTTAATTGATTTGATAATTTTTTTGCTAAAAACGATTTTCCACTTCCAGAAGGTCCAATAATATAAATCCTCTTTAAGTTTTTCATAACACCCTAAAGAATCAATCCTTTAAAAAAATAAGCAAGACAGCTTGAAGGGCAGGGGTTATTTTTTGATTTTAATAAAGCCTTTTTTAGTTTCTGTTTTAAGTTCATCACCCTCTTTAAAACCACTTTTTTTAATCTCTTTTTCAGGAATGACTACGATATATTTGTAGTATTCTTTCCCCTCATATTTTCTGGACAACCTTTTTTGAAGTTTCATCATCTAATAAATGAAAGGGTGTTTATAAAATTTTAGGCACCGAAAGATTTATAAGGTTTAGGCTCCTAATTAAAAAATGAAAGAAGAAGTTAAAAAATTAAGAGAGGAAGGGCATTCTTATTCTGAAATTGCAGAGAGAATAGGAAAATCAAGAAAGTTTGCTTGGAGACATTCTAAAGATACCTCCTTCACTAATAATGGACTTAAAAGATACCAGAAAGAGGTTAAGGGAATTTTAAAACAGATTAAACCACAAAGTAATACGCTCTTACCTCAAAAAGTAAGAATAATTGGACATTTGCTCTTTGATGGGACAGTCTACAAAACAAAATATAATCACATCGCAAGATATATCAATAGTTCTAAAGAATTAATTTGCCAATTTGTTTCGGATATGAAAAAAATTTATGGAATAACTCCAACTTCTTTAGAAGTTTTTAAAGGAAAAAATAATCTTAATTGTTATAAAGTATCATTTAGTTGCAAGGCTCTTTATTATGATTTAACAAATTACTTTAAGTCTTATTCTACAAGTAATCAAAATATAAAGATTCCTAATATAATTATTAATTCAGGAAGAGAGATTAAATTAGAATTTCTTAGAACTTTTTTTGAAGATGAAGGTTCAATATCTAGTAATTATAGAATAATGGGTGATTTAAAAAATAAAATAATAATGCAACAAATTGTGAATATGCTTAAGGAGTTTGGGTTATTTTTCAAGCTTTGTAAGTACGAAGAATATACCGGATATATGTACAAGATATATCTACTGAAAACAAAAGAGAATTTAGTTAGATTCTATAATTTAGGGTTTTTTGATAAAGCAACAATAACTCATGGAAAAAATCTTGGCAGAAAGAAAGCAGATGTTCTAATAGATTTTATTAAAAAGTGAAGACAACACCAATGCTTCGCAGCTTGTGGGCCACTACCACAAATGGCGTAGTTAGCTTAACTTCTGTGTTGGGAATCAGAACAGGTGTTTCCTAGCTACTATGGTCGTCTTCAAAATTAGAGAAGATTCGCTGTTTATAAAACTTTTTATATCAATAATTCTGATTAGAGTTAAGCGGAGTTGCCGGATGTCGCCAATATTCTTTGGTTCGTCCATCACCTCCAAAAACAAAATGCGGAGTTGCCGGAGTGGTCAAACGGGATTGGTTAAGGGCCAATTAGCTTAGTGCTTACGCAGGTTCAAATCCTGTACTCCGCATTGGATGAGAACCGGAGGTTTATGTTTTTTGCAAAGCAAAAAATATTCGATGAAATCGAGAACGCAGTGACCCACGAATCCTGTCTCCCGCATCACTCTCCCATAAAACTAAAAAAAGCCTTTTGCACGATTAAAATTCCCATTGCAATTAAGATAAATGTTGGAATGTTTATAACAATTAACAATAAAAGAAATATTCCTCCGAGAAAATCAATCCAGCTCGCAAAATCCATTAACATTCCTAAAGAAGCTTTTGCAATCAAGGCAATTCCAAAAATAAGAAGTATTGAAGTAGGAAATGAAAAACTTAATATCACAGACAAGAATATTACACTAGCAATAACATCAACAGCCCCTAAAATTTTGACCAACATATTTTTTAAACAAGGTTAACTCTTTTAAAATTATGCGCCTGTAGTTCAGCTGGATAGAATGCGTCCCTCCTAAGGACGAGGTCGTAGGTTCAAATCCTACCAGGCGCGTTTAGGGAGAGTGTGGCAATAACTTTTAAAACTACCACGATACTAATTTATTATATCAAGCGTGACCCTATCTTAAAGGAAGGGTTGATAAGGGAAACCTTTTATGCCCTTTAGGGTATGGTTGCCTTTATGCGTGGGTAGGTCAACGGCTAGACTCCCAGCCTTCCAAGCTGGTTATCCGGGTTCGAATCCCGGCCCGCGCATTCATGGTGTCGCAGGCACCATTGGGATTCGAGTCGAATCCTGAGTGATTTCGCGAGAGACAATTTGCGAAGCGAGATGTAAAAATCCGAGCGAGGTCAGAAACAGGCCCGTGCATTCATATAAGAAATAAAAATGGAAACAAAAAACTTTCACGATAAATACTACAAGCATTTGCTGATAATTCCAGCAGTGCTCATAATTTTTTCAATTTTCTACATGGGGAATTTCTATTCGGTAAACAATGATTTTGCTCATAAAGATATTTCTTTAACAGGAGGAACTTCTGTTACAATCTCTAAAGATCTTGACACAGCAGATTTAATTTTAGAATTAAGCCCAAAACTTGAAGACCTAAGTGTTCGCGAGATTTCAGACTTAGTCACCAATAAGAAAAAGGCAGTAATAATTCAGACAAAATCTGGAAGTGATTTAACAAAAACAGTTTTAGAAAAATATTTAGGGTATGAATTAATCTCAGAAAACAGTAGCTTTGAATTTACAGGTTCTACATTAAGTGAAAGTTTTTACAAACAATTACTAATCGCAATTTGGGTGGCATTTATTTTAATGGGTTTAGTTGTATTTTTAATTTTCGGAGAGAGCCAGATGATAAAATCCTACTCTGCAATTTTATCATTATTCGTCGTCAAAGTGGCCTACACGCATATGCCTTTTGTGAATGCTCTCTCAATTTTTTTACTTGCATTGTCAATTCCATTCACATTTTATATCTCAATGAAGAAAAAACAAAATTATTATCTCCCTTCTCTCTTTGCTTTGTTATCATTAACCTTCATAATTTTCCCCTCACTATCAATAAAATTCTCCACAATTATTATGTTAATTGTAACATTGGCTTTAGCAGTAATTTACGTTAAAAATAGTATACCAAGTTTTGCAGTAATTATTGCTGCATTTGCAGACATATTGATGACTTTGGTTTTCATAAATATTTTAGAAGTAAGACTTTCAAGTGCAGGAATAGTTGCGTTTTTGATGTTGATTGGTTATTCTGTAGATACAGATATTCTTCTAACTACGAGGACTCTAAAAAGAAGCGAGGGTTCTTTGAATGAGCGAATGTTTAGCGCATTCAAAACAGGAATAACTATGACGCTGACTTCTTCGATTGCTGTCGGTGTTGCTTGGTTCATCGTCAGGTCATTTTCAGATGTACTTGGCCAAATTTTTATGATTCTATTTATCGGACTAGGGTTTGATATTTTTAACACTTGGATTACAAATGCATCAATTCTTAAATGGTATGCGAAGAGGAAAGGAGAAAATAGAGAATGACTGAAAAACTCAATGTAATCGATGAACAAGGGAATATCCTTAGTGAAGAACTTAGAGAAAAGATTCATAGAGAAGGCTTTCTTCATCGAGAGGTTCATGTTTGGCTATTCAATAAAAAAGGAGAGGTTTTATTTCAACGTCGCGGTATTCATAAAGATACTTATCCCAATTTATTAGATGCTTCTGCAGGAGGTCATGTTGATATTGGAGAGGATTATAAGTCTGCTGTGGTCAGGGAACTTAATGAAGAAATTGGCATCGAAATTAGCCCAATTAATTTAATTTTTCTTGGAGATTATCTGTCAGAAACTTATGATGAAGTAACCAAAAATACTAATCATGCTCTTAAAGAAATCTACGCTTATCAATTTGATGGGGAAATAAAAGATTTAAAACTTGCAAAAGGAGAAGTTATTAATTTGGAATTCTGGTCAATTGAAAGATTATCTAATCTTACAGAAAAAGAAAGAAAAGAATTTTGCTCAACTCTTTTGTCTAAAGAATATCTTTCTTTGTTTAAAAAAATCAAGGTAATCGAAGAGTCTAAATCTGGGGGAAATGCTAAATGAATCTAACTTGGAAGCTTTGGCTTCTGATTATCGTGCTCGCATTTTCCCTATTGTCAATATTCGGATTCCCTCCTAAATTTTTTCAAGAAGGGGTTTTAGTAACAAGTGTAGAAGCAAATTCCACTTCTTTCGACGCAGGGTTAAGACAAAACCAAATAATTTCTGAAGTAGATGGAGTCAAGATAAAAACATTTGAAGATTATACAAAAATAATTCAAGATAAATTTACCTCTGATGAAAGTATAAAAACAACTATTAATGTCGAAGGCTCAGAGATAATTCTCTTTTCAAAAAATGCGCCTGAAATAACAATAGCAGAAATAAAAAAGACAAACATCCAAACAGGATTAGATTTAGCAGGTGGTTCAAGAGGATTGGTGCAAGCAAAGGACGCGAAACTTTCTTTAGAAGAAGTTAATGATTTAGTCGATGTGATAAGCAATAGATTAAATGTTTATGGAATTGCAGATATGAACATCCGTCCTGTTTCAGATTTAGAAGGAAATAATTTTATGTTAATTGAAATTGCAGGGGCAACTCCCAATGATTTGGAAGAATTAATTTCCAAACAAGGAAAATTCGAAGCAAAAATAGGAAATGAAACAGCCTTTATAGGTGGAGAAAAAGACATTGCTTCTGTTTGCAGAAACGACGCAACTTGCGCAGGAGTAGAGCAATGTTCCCAATCTTCAGGAGGCTATATTTGCAGATTCGGGTTTGTAATTTATCTTAGTGAAGCTGCAGCACAAAAACACGCAGACATAACAGGAAAATTAGATGTGAATTCTTCTTCTGACGGAAGTTATCTTTCTAAAAAATTAGATTTGTATTTAGACGAGAATTTAGTTGATAGTTTGTTAATCAGCGAAGGATTAAAAGGTAGGGTAACAACTCAAATAAAAATTTCTGGTTCAGGAGAAGGAAAAACCCAAGCAGAGGCTTATGAATCTGCAGAAGCGTCAATGCACAAACTTCAAACAATCTTAATCACAGGTAGTTTGCCTTACAAATTAGAAATCGTAAAATTAGATACAATCTCTCCTCTTTTAGGAAAAGAATTTATCCGCTCAATTTTCTTAGCTGGATTTGTCGCGCTTTTCGCAGTTTCAATGTTGGTTTTTTTCAGATACAAAAATTTCAAATCTTCAATAGCATTAGTGATTACAAGTATATCTGAAATAATAATTATTTTAGGAATAGCTTCTTTTATTGATTGGAATTTAGACTTACCAAGTATAGCTGGAATTTTGGCCACAATTGGAACTGGAATAGACCAACAAATAATCATCCTCGACGAAGCTAAACAAAAAACAATTTTAAGTTTAAAACAAAGACTTAAACGCGCTTTCGCAATTATCCTCGGAGCATATTTTACCGCACTAGTTTCTTTACTTCCGTTAATGTCTGCAGGCGCAGGTTTGTTAAAAGGTTTCGCAATAACAACAATCATCGGAATTACAGCAGGAGTTTTAATCACACGTCCAGCTTTCACAGACATGATAAAAAGGATTGAGGGATGAGATGAAAGTTTTTGTTACAGGGGGAGCAGGTGAAATTAATCTTTAAAATAAAAAATGAATAAAAAAATACACTATAAAAAAGAGATAATCCCCAAACTTTCAATAATAATACCTTGTTATAATGAAGAAAAAGATATTCAAAAATGCTTACAATCTTTAGAAGAACAATCTTTTAATGATTTCGAAATAATCATAGTTGATGATGGTTCTACAGATAGGACAAAAGAGATTGTAAGAAAAATTAAAGAGGTCAAATTAATTGAAGGGAAACATAAAGGGCCAGGAGTTTCAAGAAATTTGGGTGCAAAAATGGCAAAAGGAGAGATACTTATATTTGTTGATGCAGATATGAATTTTGATAAAAATTATATTAAATATCTTATTGATCCAATAGTAGATATAGAAAAAGATGAGATTATTGGGACAACTCATGAACTAGAAATTGTTGAAAATATAAATAATATATGGAGTAGATGTTGGGGGAAAATTAGAGTTTCAAAAGAAAATTCTAAAGATGTTAAAATATTTAGAGCTATAAAAAAATGTAAATTTTTTGAATTAGGGTGTTTTGAACCAAAATATGGTTATGCCGATGACCAAACATTTTGGTTCAAATATAAAATAAAACCTCTTGTCGCTAAAAATACAATTTGTTATCATAAAAACCCTGAAAATTTGAAAGAAGTATACAAACAAAGTAGATGGATTGGGGCATCAATAAATAATATTTTTTTAGAATTACCAATTATAAAATATTTCTTCCCAATTTTACTTTTAATCCTTTTCCCAATAATAATCCCTTTTTTATCTATAAAAAAAATTATTGTTCTAAAAGATTATAAAATTTTGCATTGGATGTTTATCTTTATAATCTACAGATACTTAGGAACTATTGCAGGTATTTTCAATAGGATCTATTTTAATAAAAATTTTAGATAATAAAGTATATGCTTTAATATAATAATAAATTTAAAAGAATAACATATAAGACATAATGGCAAAAGTATTATTAATACAACCTAATTATGATATTGAACATCTTGGAGAAAAGACTGCTTGGATGCCTGTAGCGCTTGTTGAATTGGCTTCATTCATTAGTGAGAAGAATCATGAGGTGAAGATATTAGATAGAAATCTTTATTATGATAATAAAAAACTTGTTAATGTTTTAAGGAATTTTAATCCAGACATTGTTGGTATGACTGCATACACTTCTCCTGTGTTAAGAGATATAAAACAAATAGCTAAAATAGTAAAAGAGAATTCTTCTTCAAAAGTGATTATTGGAGGGATTCATGCTACTCTTGAACCAAAATCATTATTAGATATGTCATTTATTGATTATGTTGTTAGGGGAGAAGGAGAGTCTGTTTTATTAGAAATTTGCCAATTAATAGATAAAAATAAAGCAAGTGATAATAATCTATCTAAATTAGATAATATAAATTATAATCAAACTAGACCTCTTATCAATTTGAATGAACTTCCAATAACAGATTATGATTTTTTAGAGGTGAAAAATTATCCTTTAGCAACATTTTATACCTCTAGAGGTTGTCCTGGAAGATGTAGATTTTGTTACAATAGAGGTAGGACTTTGAGGGTTTATAATTCTGAAAAGACCATCGAGACAATTACAAGGGTTTTAGATAAATATAAAATAAGAGAATTTACTATAGCAGATGATAATTTTGCAAATTTGAGTCAGAGAACAACAAAAATATGTGAAGCTTTATCAAAATACAACGCTATTTTTCACATTTTTTTAAGAGTAGATCAAACTCAGGATAAAGTTATGAAAAATTTAAAAAAGGCAGGTTGTTGGTCAATACAATTTGGATTCGAATCTGGGAGTCAAAGAATTCTCGACTTTTTAAATAAAGATGTAACTGTTCAACAAAATATTAATGCTATAAATCAATGCAAAAAACATAATATTTTTGTAGATGGAAGTTTTATGCTTGGATTACCTACAGAGACAATAAAAGAAATGAATGAAACAGTAGGATTTATTAAAAAATATAAACCAGATGCAATAGATATAAAGGTTTATCGTCCATATCCTTCAACAGAGCTTTATGAAGAAGCTGTTAAAAATAATCTTATAAAAAGACCAAGAACACTAAATGATTGGGTGCATTTTTGTGACTTAAAAGAAGCAGAACCTAATTTGAGTCAAATTCCTACTGAACTTTTGATTAAAACAGTCAATGAATTAAGCAAGACATCTTATTCAACTTATGCTAGGAAATTTATGCTCTTACTCGCAAATAAACATTTTAAATACACTTTTCTTAAAACAAGTGTTATTCTAAGAAATAAACTTGGGTTAAGACATGATGAACAAAAAACAAGGATTCATTGAATTAAATCTATTTATTCGCTTCAATTAAATAACCCAAAGTCCATTTTTTCTCTTTATCTAAAAAATCTAAAAAAAATAAAACAAATGGAAGGATGATATTTGTTAAAGGAAATTCAATAATCTTTAAAGGGTAATATAAAGGGAAATATTTTTTATATTGTTCTAATATTCCGTTAAATCTTATTGCATCACTTAAAAATAAGAAATATCCTCCTTGGGCAATTATCTTAAAATTTTTAAAACCTGCATTTTTAAGTAAACTTTCAATACCATATTTGGTAAAGTTAAAGAAGTTATATGGCTCTTGGTGAAGCTTCCAACCTTGAGGGACAGTCATAAATAATTTTCCATCTTTTTTTAGAACCCTATAAAATTCATTTATTGTTTTCTGAGGAAATTCTACATGTTCTAATACCGCAGTAGAGATTATAGCGTCATAATAGTCATCTTCTTTAGGGATATTATCTAAACTACAGACAAAAGTTAGGGCTTTATTCGGATCTTTGATATCCGTAGATTCATAATTACAATGGTTGAATAAAGATTTGTAAGGTTGGGGACCCGCACCAGCATCAAGAACTCTAGAACCTTTTTTTATTTTAGCAGAACTTTTTCTAACAAAATTTTCAATAAAATATCTTGTCGGATTGAGTATAAGTCTAATTTTTTTTGGAATAAGATTTATAAGTGATTGAACGTGGATATTTCTATCAGTAAGATTATCTTTCATAAATTAAATTAGGAGAGAAAGTTTATAATTTTATCCTTCATTAAGTTTTTAAATAAAATTATCTTTATTTAAATATGGAAAAAAAAGAGGTCCTTGTTTCAATAATTATTCCTGCATTTGAAATTGATAAAACTGAAGATGCACTTAAACATATTTTAAAACAAACCTATTCTCAAAAAGAGATAATTGTTGTTAACGATAACCCGAAACTCAAAATATCAAATTCAATGTTGAAATTTATCAAAGATAATAAGATTAAATTAATTAATAATAAGAAAAATTTAGGGATTGCAGGGAGTCTTAATGTAGGAATTAAAGCCTCAAAATCTAAAGTGATTTCAATTATTTGTAGGGATTATTTTCCTAAAGATGAAAATTGGCTTAAAATAGTAATAGAAAAACTTTATTCAGATGATAAAATTGGTTGCGTTGTTTCTCCAATAGTATGGCCCGTTGAATCATGGAAGAAATATCCTTTTTTAATAAGGTTACTAACATTTAAACATATATCAAAACCAAAATATGGAGGAGGTAATTATAAAAAAGAAGTATTTGAAAAAAGCGGGTTGTTTAATCCTGAAAAATATGCGTTTGCAGGAGAAGATTGTGATATGCATACAAAAATGAAAAAGAAGGGGTATAGTATTGAAAAGGTGGAAAGTGGAATTATGCATGTGCATTATGATAAGAGTAGTAATCTCTCAAATGTGTTAAAAAAAGAATATCGCTATGGTGAAGCACATGGCTCTCTTAAAAGAGAATATGGAATTCTTTATCGGGTTGGTCTTTTTGATTTCGAAATTCGCATGTTATTTTTATTTGGATTTTTCGTAATGTTATTTGTGAACTCTTTATTAAGTTTGCTTTTCCTTATACCATTTTTTATTACGTCTTGCGTGTTAGCAATAAAGTCTTTTAGTTATTCAAAATGGATACCGGGGTTAATTTTATATCCTTTTATTGGAATTATTATTATATTAGTTCAAACTATTGGGGCAATAAACGGATACATTAAAGGAAAACAGAATAGGTAATTTAGCTTTTTTATTACATAATCTTTTTAAATAGAATATTATTCGAACTAAAATGGCTAATAAAGTATTAATAATGAAAACAGGTTATTCTGAAATTTTAGAAGGAAGGAATAATTCTAGAAGAGTTAGTTTTGGGGATATTTTAAGAATTACCCCTCTTTTGCATGTGTATAAAGAAGATAATTTAACTTGGTTAACTGATTCTGAGGCTTATCCATTGCTACAAGAAAATCCACTTATAAACAGAATTTTACCTTATGATATGACTACTGTTTTACAATTACAATCAGAAGAATTTGATACTGTGATAAATTTAGAAAAAATACCTGGCATTTGTGCATTAGCAGATAAAATAAGAGCGAGAAGAAACCGATTCGGTTTTACATTTAATAGTCAAACTGGAGAAGCTGAGGCTTATGATCATGCATATGATATTCTGGCAATTAGCTCTGATAAAATTCTAAAAAAAACTAATGATAAAACTTCTCAGGAATTATTATTTAAGATGGTAGGAGCAAAATGGAATAAGGAAAAATATTCATTAGGTTACAAACCAAAGAGAAATGGAGAATATGATGTCGCACTGAATACTTATGTGGGTCCAAAATGGCCAACAAAAGTATGGGCTAAACAAAATTGGGATGGCCTTGAAAAAAATTTATTAAAGGAAGGTTTTAGTGTCACAAGACAAGACAAACAGGATGATTCTGTCCTTAAAAATCTTTATCTTTATATAGATTGGATAAATTCTGCAAAAATATTAGTAAGTAGCGATAGTTTAGGGTTGCATTTAGGAATTGCACTTGAAAAATATGTTTTTGGTTTATTTGGGGCTACCCCTCATAAAGAAATTTATTTTTATGGAAAAGGAGAAGCAATATTACCCAAAGAAAAGCCAGAGTGTATGCCTTGTATGGAGGGTAAATGTATTTTAGATAAAAATTGTATAGATGAAATAAATCCAATGAGAGTAGCAAACAAAATAACTGAAGTTTATGCTAAGAGCCAGAGTAATGAATAATCTTGCTTAAGTATAACAATATTTTTATACCTTGTTTAGGAGAAATTTATAGAAAATGGTTAGAAATAAAAATATTTTAGGAATTTGTGCTGGAGGTCCTAGCGGAGTAGCATTATTTCAAGAAGGAAAATTATCCTTGGCAGTGAATGAAGAAAGACTAACCAAGATAAAATTAGATAGGTCTTACCCCCACCATTCTATAGATTGGTGTCTTAAAGAATCACAATTATCTCCCAAAGAAATAGGTATTATTTGTTATGGGTTTTCAAAAGGGGTTGAACAAGGAGAATTTATGGCCTCAATGATAAAAAGACTTGGAGAATATTCTACTGATCCTAAAGCTTTAAAAGTAATCCATGAGAGGATGAGTACTGAAGCACAAATTGATACTAAAGAAAGAGAAAAATTTCATGAAGAAACATTTAAAAGATTTCCAGAAACACCGATTTATTCTTGTTATCATCATCAAGCACATCAAGCTTGCGCATATATGGCCTCCCCTTTTGAAGAAGCATTAGTTTTAACTTCTGATGGAAGAGGGGATTTTGAATCATTAACAATCAGTAAAGCTAATCCAAAAGGAATAGAAAAATTAAGTAACTCTTTTAGTTGGGAAAGTTTAGGATATTTTTATGGAAGAATGACTCATTTATGCGGGTTTAAACCAGAGCGACATGAAGGAAAAATTCTTGGTCTTTCTGCACATGGGGACCCTCAAGTCGCCAAGTCATTTGTGGAAAAGATGATTGGAATTAAAGACGGAAAGATACAAACCTATCCTGGAGAATTTTATGTTCCTTTTTTTTCAAACTATTCAGAACAATTAAAAGAAGAAGCATCTAAATTCTCAAGAGAAGAATTAGCAGCAGCAACACAGTTAAAATTAGAAGAGATTGTTTGTGAATTAGTTTCAACTCATGTTAAAAAAACTGGTTTAAAAAATGTTTGTCTTGCAGGAGGGGTTTTTTCTAATGTCAGAGTTAATCAAAAAATTAGGGAACTTCCAATGGTAGAAGGAGTGTTTATTTATCCTAATATGGGAGACGATGGGCTCTGTGCAGGGGCAGGTTATCATTATTTATTATCTCAAGATTTTGAGAGCGCCCCTATTCACTCTCTTTATCTTGGGCCCAAAATTTCTAATGAAGAACTAATTAAAGAGCTAAGGGGTTTTGAAATTGAAACCCCAAAAAAAATATATTCAAAGGTGGCGGATTTATTAAAGGAGCAGAGAATTATTGGCCTAGCCCAAGGAAGAGCTGAATTTGGACCAAGAGCACTAGGAAATAGGAGCATTTTAATTACTCCTGATTCAGCATCTTTAGTTGAATCATTAAATAAGCGTTTAGGTAGAAATGAATTCATGCCTTTTGCACCTATTATTTCTTCTGAGATTGCAGAGAGATGTTTACAAAATTATTCAGCGTCACAATTTTCTTCTCGTCATATGGTGATGACTTATAACGTAACACCGGAGTTTAGAGAAAATTCTTCTGCAGTAGTTCATGTTGATGGAACAGTTAGGCCCCAAGTAGTATTTGAAGAAGATAATCCATTTCTGCACAAGCTATTAAATAGCTGGCATGAAAAAACTGGAAAAATGTGTTTAATTAATACATCTTTTAATTTACATGAAAATCCTATTGCTTCTCAAGAAAAAGATGTGGCAGACAGTTTCAAATTAAATGCTGTTGATTCTCTTTTGTTTCCCCCTTATATTGCTCATCAGAGAAGAATAAATTAAAAATTATTAAAAATGATTTGGAAAGTTCCTTATATTGATTTACCGAAACAATTTTTTCAACATAGAGAAGAACTTGTATATGAATTTGAAAAAATTATGAGCCAAGGAAGTTTTATTTTAAGAGAAGATGTCAATAAATTTGAAAAAAATATGGCTTCTTATTTAGGAGTAAAAAATGTTATTGGAGTTAATTCAGGGACAGATGCACTATATCTTTCTGTGTCTGCCCTAGGAATTGGAGAAGGAGATGAAGTAATTACTGTTGCGCATTCATTTGTTGCCACTTTAGCTTCAATAGTTAGAGTTGGTGCAAAACCAATATTAGTAGATATAAGGGATGATTTTAACATGGATGTAGAACAAGTTAGAGATAAGATTACAGGTAAAACAAAAGCAATAATTCCAGTTCATTTGAATGGGAGATCTTGTCAGATGAAAAGATTAGAAGAAATTGCAGATGGAATACCTATTATAGAAGATTCTGCCCAAGCATTAGGTTCTATGTATAAAGGGAAGAAAACAGGAAGTTTTGGCATTGTAGGGTGTTTTTCAACTCATCCTATGAAGATCTTGGGTTGTGCTGGAGATGGAGGGTTCATATCTACAAATGAGGATTTATTAGCAGAAAAAATTAAGAGGCTTAGGGATCATGGGCAAAAAGAAAAAGGAGAGTTTGTTGATTGGGGGTATAATAGTAGATTAGATAATTTGCAAGCAGCAATTTTAAATGTAAAATTTAAATCTCTAAAAAATTATATATCAAGAAGAAGAGAAATCGCATCTATCTATTCAGAAGAGTTAAAAGATTTACCTTTGGTCCTTCCCCCAAAACCTTCTGAAGGAGATTTTTTTGATACTTACAATTCATATGTTATTAGAAGTGAGCAAAGAGAAAGATTATTATTCCATCTAAAGAAAAAAGGGATAGAATGTTTTGTCCATATTGGTAGACCTCTTTATCAATATAAAGAATTAGGTTTAACTGGAATGAATTTGAAAAATAATGAAGAAATTTGTAAAGAAATATTATCTATTCCTATTTATCCAGAAATGAAGAAGAAACAAATTAATCATGTTGTTGATTCAATACATAAATTTTTTTAAAGAAAAAAATAAGAGAATTTAAATGAGATACCAATATAAAAAAATGAAAATAAGTTATAAGCCTCATCTTGATGGAGATGGAAGAGAAATTTATTCTGAGTTTTTAAGGATTATAAGATCCAAGATTGGCAATGTAGAAACCCTTTTTGAATTTTGTGCAGGCCCAGCTTTTATAGGATTTTCATTATTAGAAGATAGAATTTGCAAGAAATTGGTTTTGGCAGATATAGAGCAAGAAGCTATAGAATGCTGTAGAAAGACTATAAAAGAAAATGGGCTAGAAAAGACTACTTTAGTGCACAAATCTAATTGTTTAGAACAAATCCCTCCACAAAAATGGGATTTAATCGTAGGAAACCCTCCTCATTTTTATAAAAAAGAAAATTTTGGGATCAGAGAAGACGGAGAACCAACAAAAGAGATAATTTCTATGGACCAAGATTGGAAAATTCATAATGGTTTTTTTAGAGACATTGGAGCGTATATGGAAGCAGATAGTTTAATACTTTTAGTTGAAAATGGGAGAGCTTCTAGCCCAGAAACATTTCGCGATATGATTAATAAAGGGGGGCTTAATATTAAAGAAGTTATAAAATGCAATTTAGATAGGCCTTCAAAACATTATTTTATGTTAATTAATAAAAATGTCTAAAAAAATATTACTAACAACATTACCTAATGATAAATGCATTAAGGATTGGAAAGCACCAACTTACTTTGAGGCAAACAAAAGAGGTACAAATTATGCTCCTTCAGATTACATCCCTTTAGGGATTCTTTCTCTTGCTTCAAATTTAGACACAAAAAAAGATGAAGTAATTATTTTAGACGCTTCTGGTAAAGGTTTAACTATCGATAAGACAATTGAGAGAATTGAAAAAGAACAACCAGATATTTTAGGGATATCTTCTAATACTATGCGAGTTTACGCATTATCCGAAATTCTAAAAAAAACAACCACTCCCTATAAGGCTGTTGGAGGTCCCCATGCAACAAATTATGCCAATTTAATATTAAAACAAGGAGCAGATGGGGTGTTCATGGGGGCTGTTGCTGATTTTGAGTTTAGGGATGCAGTAGAAACAAACCCAAGAGGAATTGTAAATTGTAGAACAAAATATTCTGAAACTCAATTTCCAGATAGAACCTTGGTCGATTATGAAAACTATTTCCCAAAAAAAGGGGTTTTTTTTCAAGCTAAAAATAGGTTGCACCTTATTAGTAGTTTAGGTTGCCCAAATAAATGTGTTTTTTGTACAGCTCATGAAGAAGATATGCAAAGAAAAACCCCTTCTATCCTTGTTGATGAAATGCAACACCTATTTTCTATTGGTGCAAGAAGTATTCATTTTTTAGACGAGAATTTTAATGTTGATGAAACCCATCTTGGTGAGATTTTAGATGAAAAAGAAAAGCGGGGATTGGAATTTGAATTAAGTGGAAGGGGTCAAGTAAAAATGAGTAGAGGATTAGCAAAGAGATTAGCTGAAAATGGATTTAAAAGAATTCATGTCGGAATAGAAGCTTTGGATGATGAGATATTAAGATTTTATAACAAGGCTTCAAGTGTAAGACAAATTTATGAATTTTGCGAAATAATGGAGGGAGCAGGCATTGATATTCTTGCACATTTTGTGATTGGGTCTCCAATAGAGACTGAATCTTATCTCCAAAAACTTCCTAATCAAATTAAAGAACTGGGAATAAAACATCCTCGTTTCCAAATTCTTTCCCCCACTCCAGATACAGAGTATTACCAAAATTTATTAAAGGAAGGTTTTTATGATAGGGATTATTGGGGAGACTATATAAAGCATCCCACCCCTGATTTTGAATTGCCTTATCCTTATTCGAATAAGAGATTAGAAGAATTAAAAGCATATATTAAGGAGATAGAAGAAAAGTACCATATAAAAAATGAATAAACTAAAAAAGAAAGATAAACCAGAAATAATTTTAGATAGCCATAAATTAATATGGCACAAAGAGAGGGTGGAATCTTGGTTGGCCGGAGAGAGGGTTGCTCCCCTAGAAGTTGAATGCGCCCTAACAAGAAGATGTAATTATGCTTGTACTTATTGTTATGGGCAATTACAAGCTAATGATGAAAAAAAAATTACAAAGGACGTAATTTTTAGATTTCTTGATGATGCAAGAGAAGTAGGGGTAAAATCAGTGGCCTTTATTGGGGACGGCGAAAATACCTGCTCCCCTCATTTATATGAGGCTATAAAACATGGTAAGGCGAATGGGTTGGATATGGCTCTTGGGACAAATGGTTCTTTATTAAAGAAAAAAAGATTAGAAGAAATAATGCCTTGTCTAACCTATTTAAGATTTAATATGTCTGCAGGAGAATCAAAAAGGTACGCGGATATTCACGGATGCAAAGAATCCTCTTTTGAAAAAGTTTGCGAAAATATAAGAGAAGCAGTTAAGGTCAAGAAGAAAAAGGATTTGGAAACAACTATTGGGGTACAAATGGTTTTATTACCTAGCCTCTCTGATCAAATTATCCCTCTTTCAAAATTAGGGAAGGAGTTAGGAGTGGATTATTTAATTATAAAACATTGTAGTGATGATGAAAAAGGGACTCTTGGAGTAGATTATCAAAAATATTCAGAAGAACAACTGGTAAAAAGGCTAGAAAAGGCAGAAGCTATGTCAAGGGAAGATTATTTAGTGAAAGTTAAATGGTCAAAAATCTTAAGTGGTGGGAAAAGAAAATATAGTAAATGTTATGGCCCCCAATTCCTTTTACAAATGTCTGGTTCTGGATTAGTTGCTCCTTGTGGTCCTTTATTTCATTCTCAATATAGAGAAAAATTCCATATAGGAAATATTGTAGATACTCCTTTCAGAGAAATTTTAAAAAGTGCCCGTTATAGAGAAGTTATGGATCATCTTAGTTCTAATGAATTTAATCCACATACGCAATGCGGTGTTCTTTGTATGCAACATAAAGTGAATGAATATTTGTGGGATTTAAAGCAAGGTGCTATTAAATTAAAAGATCCTGTTGGAGCCCCTCCAATGCATGTTAATTTTATTTAAAATGGAGAAGGGAATGACAAAAGATAGATTAATTGCTTTTGAAGAGAGAATAAAAAAAAGGTGGAATAATGCAGAAATTCCTTATTATATTCATCTCTCTGGAGGAAATGAAGAACAATTAATGAAATTATTTAAAGAAATATCTCCAGAGGATTATAAAATTTCCACACATAGATCTCATTATCATTACTTGCTGTCTGGAGGAAGCGAGAAGAAGTTGGAACAAATGATTCTCGAAGGAAGAAGTATGCATATAATCGATAAAGATATGAATTTTATTTCTACGGCAATTGTTTCAGGAGGCCCCGCAATAGCAACAGGAATAGCATTAGCATTGAAAAAAAAGGAAGATAAGAGAAAAGTGTGGTGTTTTGTTGGAGATGCTGCAGAGGATGAAGGACATTTTTATGAAGCAGTAAGATATGTAGATGGTCACTCTCTTCCTTGTATATTTATAATAGAAGATAATAATCGTTCTGTAGAAACTTCAAAGAAAGAAAGATATGGGTGTTCAAATATGCAATGGCCTCCTTGTGTTAGGAGATATGATTATCTCCCAACTACCCCTCATGCAGGTACAGGCGAATTTGTTAATTTCGCAGGAAGTAAATTAGGAACAACTATGTAAAATGAAATATGGAGATGCTATCAAAAAATCTATGGATGATTTAGCAAGAGACCCAAGAATAGTTTTTATAGGTTATAATTTAATTCATGGTTCTAAGGCATATGGTTCACTAAATGATATTTCTTCAGAAAGAATAATTGAAACACCTGTTGCAGAAAATTTAATGGCTGGATTAAGTACTGGTTTGGCTATTGAAGGGTTCAAGCCAGTTTTAATTTTTGAACGGCATGATTTTATGTTAAATGCTTTGGATGGATTAATAAATCATTTAGATAAGTTAAATGAACTATCTGGAGGGGAATATTGCCCACCAGTAATAATTAGGGCAATTGTAGGTTCAAAAGATCCAATTAATCCTGGACCACAACATATGCAAGATTTCACAGGATCTTTTGAACAGATGTTTAAAATGCCTATTTATGAACCTAAAGATTCTAGACAAGTTTTAGATTCATATAATATTGCCAAAAAAACTAATAAGCCCATTATGGTTGTTGAAAGGAGGGACTTTTATGAAATTGAATAAAATTAAAGGAGATTTAAGCACATTAATTGATGGGCACAAGATTCATTTACACCCACACAAAAGTGCAATGTGGAGAGAACTAGATGATTGTTATCCAATTCATGTTGAGATTGGGGCAACAGCAAGATGCAATCAAAGATGTATTTTTTGTGCGTTAGATTTTATGAACCATAAAAAAAGAGATATCGACAAAGAAGTTATGTTAAAAACTCTAAAAGATATGGCCCATCCTTCAGTCCCTTATAAAATTACTTTTGAACAAAATGGAAGGACTTCAACATATTTTGATGCTGTAAGTTCAATCATGTTTGGGGGAGAAGGAGAACCAACATTACATAAAGATCTTAGTTTATTTATTCGTAAAGCAAAAGAATATGGACTGGATGTTGCCTTGACTACTAATGGATTATTATTTGATGAAACCATGCAAAAACAATGTTTGCCTTACTTATCTTGGATTAAATTTAGTATTGATGCTGGAACCCCGGAAGTATATAGCAAAATTCATGGAGTTTCTAAAGGGCAATTTGAAATATTGATGAAAAATCTTTCTAATTCTGCTGAGTTAAAACAGAAGAATAATTTAGAGGTGACTATTGGAACTCAATTTCTTATGGTTCCCCAAAGTGCGATTGAACAAGAGGCTAAAGGGCTGGTTGAAAGATTAAATGATATAGGTCCAAATTATCTTTCTGTTAAACCATATTCAGACCACCCTAAGAATAAAAAAAAGTTAATAATTACTCCTGAATCAGACAAAAATTTAGAAGAAGTTTTCAATAATTTAAAGTCTGAAGCAAATTTCAAGATAGAATTTAGAAGGGAGACCATAAAAAGGATTAATGAAGGGAATAATTATACTGAATGTTTTGGTTTACCTTTTATTAGTTTGATTGATTCAAAAGGAAATGTATTGCCTTGCAATTTATTTTATGATCAAGAAGAATTTACTTATGGAAATTTATATGAGTCAGATTTTAGTGAAATTTGGGCAGGTGAAAAAAGAAAAAACATTTTACAAAGATTAAAACAAAAAGGGTTAAGTGATTGTAGAAATGGTTGCAGGTGTGATGCAGGCAACAGATTTCTTGACAGATTAGTAAACTCCCAACCTCACGATAATTTTACTTAGAATGAAATCAATTAGTTTACCTAATTCTTATAATTATATTTCTGCTTTCCTTACACTTAGATGTAATCTTGATTGTAGTTTTTGTGTCAATAAAGCTTCGGATAAGGACATTAAAAGAAATTTTTTTAAAGAATTATCTGGAAAGGAATGGGTTGAAGCTTTAAACAGAATTGAGGCTCCAAAAGAAGTTCCAATCTCTTTTGTAGGAGGAGAGCCATCATTGCACAAAGATTTTATTTTTATTTTAAATCATTTAAAACCAGAATTAGGAGTGGATATTTTTACAAATCTTTGGTGGGGAGAGAGAAAATTAGAAAAATTTCTAAAGGAAGTTTCTCCAGATAGAATAGATAATCATGCACCTTTTCCTTCAATAAGAGCTAGTTATCATCCAGAGCAAATGGGAGGGGGAGAGAGATTATTAAAGAATGCTATAATGTTAAAGAAAGAAGGTTTTGATGTTGGAATAGAGGGAGTGATGTATCCTAGTCCTTTTCAATTAGAAGCATTAGAAAAAATGGACATAAATTGTAGAAATGAAGGAATTAATTTTAGGCCAAAATCTTTTATAGGTGTTTATGAAGGAGTAGATGATTTGAATAGACCTTTTTCAATCCTCCATGGAGATTATTCCAAATATAAAGGTGCAACATTAAGTAAAGAAACTTCTGATTGTAAGTGTAAAACTTCAAATCTCTTGATAAATCCGGATGGCAATGTTCATAGATGTCAAAGAGATCTCTTACTGCAAGAAAATCCATTAGGAAATATTTTAGATAAAAATTTTCAAATAAAAGATAGTCTTAAATTTTGTAGTAATTATGGGCAATGCCACCCATGTGATGTGAAAGTTAAAACAGATAATAAACAAAGATTAGGAACTACTTTAGTAGAGATAGTAAAATAAAATGAAAGAGCAAATAGTATTTATAGAATATTTCCCAATGATTCATACCCTTAAGATGGCTAAAGGTTTAAGGGATACAGGAAGATATGAGACAATTCTGATAGCGTTTAATAAATTCGATAAAGAATTTTTTAAGATGGGTTATGATAAGATTATTAATTTAGATGTGAGTCAAAGACCTAATCCCAAAAATTTATTATATTTTTTAAAAACTTCTTTTAGCAAAGAACGAGCAAGATTTTTTGCGGAGATAAAAGCCCTTAACCCATATATAGTTCAAATTACTGGTCTGGGGGTGTTTAGTTTTTTATCTAATTTTTTAATAAATAAAAATATACCAAGGGTATATTATGCTTATGATATAATTTCTTTCCGCAATTTAGAAAGAAATGAAGACAATTATAGAGGCATAAAGAAATATAATTTAAGTTACTTTCCCAAGATTTTAAGAAGGCTCGAAAAGCATTATTTTAGAAATTCTTCTGGGATAATTCATAAGGGATCTAAAGAAGAATTAAATTATTTAAATTATTCAGTAAGTACGCCCGATTTATTTTTAACTCCCGGATGTTTAGAAGATTGGACTTATGCCACAAAAAAGAATAAGAGGGATGGAATTCACATTGTTTTTGCAGGACACCCAAATGAAGATATTTATTATGCTCATCCATTTAGGGAGATAATAAAAGAAATTACTGCACAGGGAATCCATTTTCATACTTATGGGAAAATTCCTCTTCATAATGATTATTTTCTAAATGAAGAAAAAAATAACCCCTATTTCCATTATCATGATAGACTAAATCCAAAAGAACTAAATGAAGTAATTTCTAATTATCATTATGGTATAATTCCTGATTTTTTTAATGAATTGATTGACCCTTTATGGCCAAAAACATCTGTAGGCCATAAGATGTTTAATTATTTAGAAGCCGGTTTACCCATAATAATGACTAATGAACTTCAAGCAATGGCAGCTATTGTCAAAAAATATAAAATAGGTATTTGTATTGATTATGAAGATATTAAAAAATTAAGAAAAACTTTACAGCATATAAACTATAAAAAACTTCAAGAAAACGTAGAAAAAGCTCAAAGAGAATTAAGTATAAGCAATCTCACAAAAAAATTGGAATGTTTTTATAAAGAAATCGTTGAGAGAAATGAAAAAAAGACAAATAAGAATTTTACTGGTTTAAAAGAGCGGAGAAAACAAATTTCTTTCTTTTTAAGAGGGAGTAAGATTGTCCTAAGAAAATAATTATCCTAAATTAATATAATAATAAATTGATGATTAAGTATATTTCGCACTAAACTGCTTTTTTGGATTAATTGGAAACCTCTTCCTTTAGGACTTTGTACAATAAGTTGTTGTTGCACAAAAAAGTAAAAATTTATTAAATTCTCCGCAAGAAATCCGCTTAGTTTAGTTAGCGGATGAATTGCGTTAATAATTTATTTCTAAGAATCTAATAAATTCAATGGGCTGGTTACTAGCCCATTGAACTAAATTCGCAAAGTTAGTGATAACTTTACTGGAGCCGAAAATGTACAAACACTATCAAAACTCCGTCGGTAATAATTTGAAACACATTCAAATTACAACAAAGTACCGATACAAGATAATGGGACAGCAGAAGATAAAAACTTTTTGCAAGGTCGCAATCGAGGAAACTTGCAAAAGACACAAAATAAAAATCGAGATAATCAGAGTTCTCGAAGAGCACGTTCATATTATTGTTGATTGCCCGCGAACTTTTTCTGATGCTAAATTGTTACAACTTATCAAGGGCTCGTCGGCGTTTTTGATTTTTCGATTATGCCCTTCGCTGAGAAAAAGATATCCTCGCGGAAATTTTTGGAACGCAGGGTATTTTTGTTGCTCAGTTGGAGCGAATTTCGACGCGGTTTTTGAATATGTAAAAAATCAATAATTGGACGCCACGCTCCGAGCGAAGCGAGGATTTGATGCGAAGCATCAAACCTTTAGGGCGTGGAGGATGTCACAGAGAGATATCTTATATGGTCATACGAGATATTGATGTAGCATATCTAGATATTAACCAAATGAAACAGAAATTATGTTTGAACATTGGATCTGGGTTAGATTATAGAGAATCTAATGAAAAAGAAAAATGGATTAACATAGATAAATCTATCAAGATGAAATCTGATTTATCTATTAATTTTATAAAAGAAAAATTGCCTTTTGAAGACAATTCAATTGACTTAATTATTTGCAAAAATCTTTTATCCCATATAAAATATAAGAACACTTTTTGGTTGATAAGAGAGGTGCACAGAGTCCTCAAAGAAGATGGAATCTTCTCTATAAACACGATTCATTTTTCTTCAAGATTGAGAATTGAGCCAGCATTAGTTCAAACATATAGTGTCAGATTTTTGAGAGAAATGTTGTTGGATAGTGTGGAGATGGATGATTATTTTAATTTTACCGACATCAGAGAAATTAAACATTTGTTCAAAGAGAAATTAATAAATTTAAAATGGACGCATGATAAAGTTGGAGTAAAAGGAATTTTATCCAAAGTAGTTTCTTTTTTCGGCTCATTGTTTCCAAGTTTTTGTGATAGAATTTGGTGTTATTGGGTCGGAGGTTTTGATTTAATTGAGGGGGAATTTATAAAAATAGGGGAGATTTAAAATGATAACTTATCTTGAAGATTTAATGATTGATATGGATAACGCCGCTAATTTATATAACAATTAAGATTTTGCGCAAAGCTACACTTTAGTGTGGAGGGAATATCCTATAAAACAATATAGGTTTGTAAGCAATAATTTTAATTACATTCTCTAAGCTTTTTTGATTGGGGATGGTGAATTCTTAACATTTTTTTCCAGACAGAATTGATTATCATCCAGTCATTTTTGTCCAAAGATTTAGAAATTAATATTAAAAGTAAATACAATAGAAAAAATAAAACTGAAATTAAAATAAGTGATAAGATATTTATCGGTATTATTTTACGAGCAAAAAATAAGGCCATAGTTGGGATTATAGAAATTAGGGCTATTGTTATCATCTTTTTCTTTAACGGAATAAAAGAGAAATTTCTCTTAGTTTGTATTATAAATAATATATTTAGCAAAATAATTGAAATTGTGGTAGCAATTGCAGCACCTTCTAATCCAGATTGATTTTCTATAAATAATATCTTTGGAATTGGAATTAGGATTAAATTTAAAATTATATTTATCACTGCACTTATTATTATATTCATTAAAATTATTTTTGATTTTCCTGAAGCATACATAAGCTGGGTTGATATTATAGTAACTGAAGAAAATAAAAAGCCTATTGCTAAAATTTTTAATGCAGTCTCTGCTTTAAGAAATGCAGCCCCAAATAAAATGTTAATAAATGCACCTGGAAATAAAAACATAATTAAAAAAAGAGGCAAGTTGACCAAAAAGATCCATTTAGAAATTTGTTTACTTAAATTTTTTATAAGAACATGCTTTTTTTGTGAGTAAGCTTTGATGATTAATGGGAAGAAAAGTTGAGTAAGTAATTCAGGAGCAATAATTAATAACATAACAATTGTTATAGCAGAACCATAATAGCCTACTTCATTAGCACTTTTAAAGTATCCAAGTAAGAATGTATCTGTCCAATAAAACATAACCCCAATTATACTATAAAATAATAATGGCCAAGAAAAGTTCCAAACTTTTTTAGAGATATCATTTTTTTCAATATCTTTAAGATTAACTTTACCAAAAAGCTCTTTGATTTTCTTTTTAAGAATAATATAAGCAAGAACAACCATACTTAACACTCCTAACAAGTAAGACCAAGCAACAGATTCATTATTTATTCCAAGCACAATAAGGAATATAAGTACAATTAATTTAACCCCATTCTGAAATATATTAAATATAAAAGAATGCCACCCTATTTTTTCATATGCTTTGAGTGCGCCCATAAGGGGCCCAGATAAAAGAGAAAAAGGAATGATAATAGAAAATATCCTCAAAAAAGAAGTAAGCTGAGGATTATTAAATATTCTTATTGAAATTGTTTCTGATAGAATAAATAAAAGTATACCAAATATAATTCCTGAAATAATTAATATTGAAGTAATGTGTTGGAATAAATATTTTATCTTTTCTTTTTGTTGCTTTCCGCGATAAAAAGGAATATATCTTGACAAACCTGCATCTAATCCAAAAGATGCTATTGCAAGCATCCAACCAGAAATCATTAATGAGAGGGAAAATAATCCAAAAACTTCAGCACCAAAATTTCTAGCAATTATCGCCTTATAGGCATAAGTTAAAATTTTAGAGATAAAGATGCCTACAAAAACAAAGGAGGATGTCTTAACAACTCTTTTCAATGAATTGTCTAATTCTTCTTTCATGTTATTGTGAATCATTACTATCCAATTTGAATATACTTTTTATTTGTTGCCTTCTTCAACTAAAAAGAAATCCCCATATTTTAATGTGGGGTAAAATTGCCTTTCGGGGGATTATCCTAAATTAACATTATAAAACTAATTATTGTGTTGGGCTGTTTAGTTTGGTGTGGCAAAAGTATATTTAAGAAGTCAAGTTGAGCAACGAATACTTTTAGGTTAATTGGAAACTCCACACTAAAGTGTGGAGAGAATATTATTTTTAATATATAATATGTTCCAAATTTTTTATCCAAATAGAAATAATCTAAGCTATTCCTTATAATCTCTAATAGTATCTTTAATTATTCTTTTCCACAGGTATTTTTTTGCATATGTTCTTATTTCTTTATCTTTCCATTTTAAAATTTCTTGTATGGCATATACAATTTCTTTTTTTGAATAAGGATCAATTAAGATTCCTTCTCTACCATTTTTTATCATTTTAGGAATCCCTCCCACATTCGTAGCAACAACAGGCAAATTTTTTGCAATTGCTTCCATTAAAACTACAGGGGCCCCTTCTGTATGGCTTGGTAAAATAAGGCCATTACATGCGTTTAAGTAAGATAATTTTTTCTCCCCATAAATTGCTCCCAAAAATTTAACATTGTGGATATTTTTTTCTTGCACATAGGAGTTGTATTTTAAAAAATCAGCTCCCTCTCCAATCAATAAAAGTTCTAAATTAAGTGAGTCCAATTCTTTCATGGAGTCTAGCAATTCTTTCATACCCTTTGTTGTTTTAATCCTACCAATATAAAGAACATATTTTTTGTTTAAATCTAATCCTATTCTTCTCCTAGAAATATTTTTCCCTTCCTTTTTAAAATATTCTTCATTTATTCCCATTGTTTGAAATCGTCTTTTAGTATTAGGAGCTACTTTTTTAAGATAAGTAAGTTCAGCATCACTTAACGCATAAAAATAATCCACTTTTTTTAGAACTAGTTCTTCAATAAACTGTAAAAAAAATATTAATGGGAAGAATAAGAATAATCTCTTGTAAACTCTTAAATTTGAAGTAGGATTTCTTCCTCCATGGTGTTGCGCTATAATTTTAACTTTATCTTTATCTGCAAAAAATAAAATCAAATAAGCTAACCAGGAGTGGTATTCATGAATATGGAGAATCAATTTTTCTCCTTTTTTATCTCCTTCTTTCTGTAGTTTTCTTAATGATTTGAGCAAACTAAATGAGATTTCCATACCATGTCTTAAGGAAAAGTTAGTGGGAAATATCCTGAATTTTATATCCTCTTTTAATTTTGTTTTTTCTTCTTTATAGTTTTTTTCAGGAGTCCAACACTCAACATCTAACTGAGATTTATTTTTTTTAATTTGGCGTGCAACTTTTGCATACCATCCTCTAAAGATGTCCTTTTGAGAATCTTTTACAGAAAAAGATGATGATGCAGAGCTTATTTGAATTATTTTCATTTTTTGAATTTAAATTTATAACTAAACAGCACCAAAGGCTTCATTAGTCTTTTTTCTATTTTTGGAGAGATTTTAAATAAAATTAAAGAAACCTTGCTTAATGTCAATAATCCTTGATATAACCCAAAAGCAATTAAAGGATTCTTAAATCTTCTTTTCACAATTATTTTTAGATTCCATTTTCCCATTATTTTATACAATTTATCAATTTCTCTAAATATATTTTCGTCCAAATTAAAAAAATTATTCTGCAATTGCTCCCAAAATACATGGTAAAAGAGCATAAAAAAAGGGTGATAATCTTCTCTAAAAATATGTTCTTTATTTAACCACCATTTTTCAAAATTATATTTCTCAGCATATTTATCATAATCTTCTGTATTTGGCATTGGTTGCAAAATTCCTCCACAAAATCCCTGAGTGACATACTTTCGCATCTCTCTTACATGCTTTTGCATTTCTATTATCTCTTCTACACTATTCCAGGGAAATCCAGTAAGAATATTTGCTCCAACTCTAATTTTTGCTTCATAGCATCCTTGTAGAATTTCATTAGCACGTTTAATATACCAACCCGGATTTCCGGTCTTTTTCATCTTGGTTAATGAAGAAGGGACAAGGCTCTCTAAACCTAAACTTATCATAGCACATCCGGCTTTTTTCATCTTAAATATCATTTCTCTATCAAGAAAGTCTATCCTTGTTGCACAAACCCATTCTATAGGTAACTTCGCTTCAATAAAAAGTTCACACAATTGCATCAACCTTTTTTTATTTACTGTAAATGCATCATCTATAAAATTAATGTGATTTAGATTGTATTTTTGATATAAATATAATACTTCCTTAAAGACATTTTCAGCAGACCTATATCTAAAATTCTTTCCAAATAAAGAATGATAACAGTATGTGCATTTTCCAGGACACCCCCTACTTGTGAGGATTCCCCCAAAATTATTTATCTCTTCCTTAACTCTTACATAATCTTCTTTTCTAAATACTTCTTTGTCAGGCATAAGAATTTTATTTAGATCTATTGGTTCAGGAGGGAGCGTTTTTATAATTTTATCATTTTTATCTTTGTATGCAATTCCCTTCACTTCCCTTAAGCTTTTTTTTGAATCAACTGCTTTCAACAAACTTGGAAAAGAATTTTCTGCTTCACCAATTACCACCACATCAACCCCTCTCTCTATTGCTTCTTCAGGGTATATTGTTACATGAGGTCCTCCAGCAATCAATAAATTACAATATGGTTTAATTTTTTTTATCAAGCTATAAGAATCCTCCGCATAATTTGTAAAGATTGTAATACCTACAATTAATGGTCTTTCTTTTTTAATTAATTCAATGATATCCTCTAAAGTAGTTTTGTTATATTGGGCATTTAGATTTTCTACACTTACCTTAAATCCTTCTTTTTTTGCAAGCCCTCCCAAGTAAGCAAATGCTAAAGGAGGAGAAGGATCTTTCCAACCAGTACTAGCCCTCAGAAAGAGTATATTCTTCATTTAAGAAACCCCCTACCATTGTTTAAATATTTTATGTATATTAATTAAATAAATATGTAATCTTTATAAACTATGTTTTTTTTTAAAAACAATGCCTTCAATGTCATTAAGCCATAAGCTGAAATTGTTCTCTAATTATATTTTTGATATGAGATTTAAGGAAATTTATAATATTTTTTGGGTTTATCTTTTTTGGTGGAATAGAAGAATTTCTATTCTATTGTTAAATAATTTTTTGCCTAAGATAGGGGTAGATTTATTTCCTCCTTTCCTCGAAATAGAGCATACGACAGTTTGCCCCTTTAAATGTAAGACTTGCGAGCATACTTATTGGGAAGAACCTTCTTTAAACATGAATTTTGAAAAATTCAAACACATTTTTAATCAATTTAAAAATTTAAAATGGATCGGTCTTACAGGAATAGGCTCTTCTTATTCAAATCCTGATTTTCACAAAATAGTAAGGTATTGCAAGTCAAAAGGGACTATCGTTGAACTTATGGATCATTTTGCAACTTTTAAAAATGAAGACCAAATCCGGGAGCTCCTTGAAATAGGTCCAGATTTTCAATTTATTAGTATTTATGGTGCAACCAAAGAGACGTCTGAATCTGTTTGTATTGGAAGTGATTTTGATAAGGTAATAAAAAATATAAAAACATTTGTAAGATTAAAAAAAGAGATGAAAAAAAGATTTCCAATAATAAATTTTCATTATATTGTCAATAAAAATTCAAAATCAGAACTTTTGCAGTTTTTAGAGTTTATTCATTCTCTTGATACAGAAATTGGAGAAATTCTGGTGACTCCTATTTTACACGATTTCAAAGAAACTAAAGATTATTCTGTTAAGTTAGATAAAAATTATCTTGATAAAGTAAAAGAAAAAGCCAAAAGGTATAAGATTCCTTTAACAATTAATTGGTGTGCAGAGCAAGATGCATCTGCTCTTGTCAAAAAACCAGATATAAATAATTGTAAAGAGTATATAATGCCTTTTGTTTTTGTTTCTGGGCATATGAGTCCTTGTTGCGGATTAAATGAAGCAAATCAGCGAGAGCTTTTAAAAAGTAATTCTCCTGGGAACCTATTTGAAAAGAATATAAAAGAGATATGGTATTCTAGTAAATATAAGAAAATAAGGAGACTTATTAGAGAAAACAAATTTCCTAAAGAATGTGCTCTTTGCCCTGCTTATGAAAAGTGTAAAGTTTAATCAAAAAAACAAATACTTGATTTTATAAAATTGTTACCTTCTTTGTGAGATGGTTAGAAATATGAGAAAACCTCCGCTTAAGATTTTTAGAGAAAGAGATAATTAATCTCTAAAGTGGTACATTCCAAGTTCAGAAGTATTCTTTTTTTGGATATAATGGTCTGATGCAACTAAATCAACGAGTTTCATAGAGAATTTTCCCATTTCTCTGTTTCTATTTTCTTTAATATATTTTAAAACTTTTTCTTTATCTTCTTCTCCAGTGAATCTTGTTAAATTAAGAACTCTAATAGGAACATGATTTTTAACAATTCCCCATTGAAAATCCATAGAGGGAGATTCTTTTCTCACTTTTTCTCCTAGGCGCACATTAAACTCTTGGAGTCTTTCATCATCATACCAAACTTGTGCGATTAATCCATCTCCTCCAATTGCAACCCCTTTTAATTCAATAGGATAAGCGACTTCTTCACCGATCGTTTCTTTTAATATTCTGTCATATGCAACAAACTCTTCTTCACTTATTACATTCTTTTTCTGTTCTTCCAGCGGGAGCGAATTAATATCTTTTGGAAGCCCATCTTCAGTTAAATATCTATGGCAATCCACTGTGAAATGAGGAATATCTTGATAATAGAACCCAGAAAATTGCTCTAATTCTTTTCTTGTTTTAATTAATCCAGGAGTTTTAACTTTATGAACCAATGTAGCACATCTTCTTTTATTGTCTTTCATTTATATCTCCTCCAAGCACTTCTAAACGCCCAAACCATTCTTTCAGTAAATTGTTTCCAGCTTAGGTTATTCTTAATATAAATTGTTGCTTTTTTCACCTCTTTTTTATATTCTTTTTGATTCTGATAAATATCTAAAATTGCTTTTGAATAATCTTTTGTAACAACCGCTAAATCATTTTCTTTGGCTACAAAAGAACTTCCCATATCACTTGATATCACTACTGGAATTCCAGCACAAACCATCTCAAAAGGAGCAATCCATCCTCCTTGTTTCCCCATTGGAAAAAGACCAACATCTGCTAATTTGTAAAGATTTCTTAATCTTTCTCTTTCCCCGAACATAAGGATATATCCCACATATTTTTCAAGTTTCCTCTCTTTAATATAATCATCTAGTTTTTTCTTATATTCAGGGTCTTCTTTTCCGGTTAAGATCAAAATAACATTCGGAATTTTTTCTTTTAGTTTTTCAATTGTTTTAATAGCATCAAGCGGTTTTTTCCCCTCTGCAATCTGGCCAGAGAACATTATTACAAATTTATTTTTTAATTGAGGCCATTCTTTTATTGCTTTATTTCTGTTACCTTTTGAAAAGAATTCATGATTTATTCCGCAATAAACAATTCTCGAATTTTTGTTATATCTTTGATAAGCCCTTTTTTTATTTGCCGGATCTAATACACAAATTTCATCCATGCCACTATGAATTATTTTCTTATCCAATCTAATTCTAAATTTGTTTGCAAATCTATAAAATAATCCTGCATTAGGTTTACTCCACAAATTTGGTGGTTGATTCATAAACCATACAGTTGGTTTTCTTCTGGGCCACAAAGTCCATGTAACAGGAAAATCATGAAAATTAATCACATCATAATTGTTCTCGATTTCTTTCAATTTTTTTCTAAAAACTTTTATCGCTTTAAGAATATCTTTCATATCTTTATATCCTGGAGGATTCAAGTCAATATCATTCTTAGCAATTATTATTTCTGTATTTATCAAATCTCCTTCGACTTTTTTAGATTTAGATAAAGTTAAAATATCATTCTTAAAACCCATTTTTGTAAGCCAATTGCACATCTCCACAATTAGAGATTCTGCCCCTCCATAATGCTTCATTTGATTATGCACAATTAAAATTCGTGGGTTATTTTTTTTTATCATTTCTTTTGCTAGGTTATAATCTTCTTTTGTATTCACGTTAACATAATCTTTTGCAATTTCAAAAACCTCAACTTTCTTTCCGTCATCAATTGCAACTTGAATCATGTCTACCAATTCTCTCTGATTTCTAAACGCATTAATCGGAGTTCTATCTATATAATCTAAAATATCATTTTTAAAAACACAATGACCTGTGCCTTTTATTGAGGTTATTTTGAATCTAGGCTTTTCAATTAATCTAAATGCTCTTTTAGCTTCATTGACCATTGCAGTGTAAGTTTTACTTATACTATATCTGTCTTCTTCATGAATTGTCCCACAAACAGCAAATAGATCTTCTCTCTTAAATCGTTTAATCATATTTCTAATATCTGCATTCGCAACAATCTCGTCAGCAAGCATGAGGATAAAATCACTACTCCCAATAAAGGGTTTTGCACATTCTATTGCATCAACAATTCCTGTTTTGTGAAGTTCATTTACCTTGAATCCTTCTTTGGCATAGGTAATTTTAATTCCCCTGTATTCTCTTCCAAGAGTCTTGATAATCTCATTTTGTTTATAACAAACAGTAATGATAATTTCACTAACTCCTGCTTCCACCGCATGATCCAGATTGTATTCAATTAATCTTTTTTCAAATAGATTTATCAGACTTTTACTCTTCTCTTTTGTAAGTTCATCCAATCTACTTCCACGTCCACCAGCAAGTATAAGTGCTTTCATTCAAAGTAACCTCCAGTAATTTTTGGCTTGTACTCTTCAGGGCAATGAATGAAAATTTTATTTACTTTCATATTCTTAACTCTATAGTGACATTATTTAAAGATATCCATAGTTTATTTCAATATAATAACTATTAAAAATGCCTTCTTTCTTCGTTTTGAATGAAAATAACCCTAATTTCCACATCCACTTACCCTTCTGATCAAGGAATCAGAACAATTTCAAGCGTCCTGAAAAAAGCAGGGCACGAAGTTAAAATTGCATTTATGACTCTAAGCGAGGACTATTCTAGAAATTATACAAAATCAGAATTAAACCAACTTCTTAAAATTTGCAAAGGAAGTAAATTAATTGGAATAAACTCCTTTGCTTCAACTTCTAAAAGAGCAACTAGGATAATTTCTTTCCTAAATCAAAAGTTAGACGTTCCAATTGTTTATGGAGGTGTTCATGCAACAATTTCTCCAAAAGACGCAATTAAATCTTCTGATATAATTTGTGTCGGAGAAGGAGAAGGAACAATTTTAGACATAGCAAACGCAATTGAAAAAGACAAACCTTTAGATAAAATCAAGAATTTATGGATAAAAAAAGATAACGAGATAATAAAAAACGAAGTTAGAAATTTAGTTGACGACCTAGATTCATTACCTTTCCCAGATTATGACATTCAAGACCATTTTATTTTAGAAGGAGGTAAATTAAGGAAGTTCTTAGAATATGATTTAGGAGGTTTGATTTTCTTTTTAACAGGCAGAGGCTGTCCTTATGGCTGTGACTATTGTAGTAATGGGCTTTTCAATCAACTTTACGAAGGTAAGAGAAAAAAAATTCTAAGATGGCATTCCCCCGAGTATATAATTAAAGGCATTTTATTTTTCAAAAAAAGATTTCCTTCATTGGGTTATTTTGATATTCGTGATGACACATTTTCATTAAGGCCATTAGAAGACATAAAAAAATTTTGTGATCTTTACAAAGAAAAAGTAAAAATGCGTTTCAAATGTTTAGGTGACCCCAAGACAATTACAGACGAAAAAGTCAAATTACTTGTCGACGCTGGTTGCACAGATATAATAATTGGAATCCAAGGTTCTGAGAGAGTCAACCAAGAAATTTACCATAGAAATCAAAAAGATGAGTATGTTTTACGAACAGCAAAAATTCTCAACAAGTACAAAGAAAAGCTTGCTGTGATGTACGATGTTATAACTTGCAATCCTTATGAAAAATCAGAAGATATAATAAATTTAATTCGGTTGATTCAGAAGATTCCAAAACCATTTTATCTTTCTGTAAATAATCTTGTTTTTTTCACAGGTTCAAAACTTTACGAAAGAGCAAAAAGAGAAGGAGTAATTAAAACAGAAAAAGATTCTGCAATTCAATTAAACTATTGGGATAGAAGCTCACATATCCTCTTAAAAAAGAAAAATAAATATCTAGTTTTAATCTTAAATTTAATGCGTGGCGTTGCAACAGAAAGTCGTTTTGGATTAATGCCAAATTCTCTACTAAATTATCTCCTCGAACCAGCGAGAGTCAGAAAAAACTTAAAAAATGAAACTCCGACCCTGGTAGCACTAAAATTTGTTAAATTAATGGATGTCTTTCGTGAAAGAGTCGCTAAACCTTTTTATCGTTCTCTTCCTTTAAAATTTAGAATTTGGTATGACAAGGCAAGATATAGGGTTTAATTTTTACAAGTAAGAAAACTTAAATATACTTAACTCTTCGTTGAAGTAAGCAAGATGGAAAAACACCATAAAATAATTATTGGAAGTGTCGGGTTTTTACTAATTGGATTTATGGTAGCAAGCAGTATTTTTATATATTTGATTTTCACCAAATTAAATACAAACTACCTTGAACTTACTGGAAAAATAACAGATACACAAATAGAAGTAAATGGCTTAAAAAATAATATAGATTCTATTGGTTCTAATTTTGAGTTGATGGGAGAGGATATTACTACTTTGAAAGATTCAGGAGATTTTTCGAAAATAGTGGAAGAAGCAGTTAAATCTATTGTAGTGATAAAGATAAGTAAATGTTTAGATGATTCTGATTGTGCTAAAAAACAAGAGAATGTAGCAGGTACGGGATTTTTTATTTATGAAGGCTATTTTGTAACTAACTACCATGTAATTGAAGGAGAATGGGAGTCATCAATAAACATAACTACTTATGATAATAAAACTTATGGGGTTTTAAAAATTGCAGACAATCGTCAGGGGGATATAAGTTTATTGAAGATTAATAGTAGTGATTACCCCTCCCTAAAATTAGCAGATTCGACTGATGTGAAGATTGGAGAAAAGGTTATTGCAATAGGAAACCCATTTGGGTTAGAATTTTCAGTTACACAAGGGATTATTTCTGCAACAAACAAAACAATAAAAAACAATCTTAGAAGTTATATTCAGACAGATGCCCCTCTAAATCCTGGGAATTCAGGAGGGCCATTGATAAATATGAATGGAGAAGTTATAGGAATAAATAATTATAAGATTTTTTTAACAGAAGGGTTGGGGTTTGCTCTTGAATCAAATCAGATTAGGGACATTGTAAATGAAATTTCATTACAGAAAAATGGTTATAGATTAGTTTAATTAATCTCTTCCTCAATTTTTTTATGTTTTTCAAAATCATAATCTGTCCCTAATTTTTTCTTGAGAAAAGTTTCATAAGTTGAAATCATAGCAAGTACAAGTTTCTTTTCATTATCTGTTAAGCGACACATACACGCACCACATAAAGGACATTTGAAATCTCCACATTTAGGACATTCTTGGTCGTTGTCAGATTTGTCAAACCATTCAAAACACTTAAAACATTTAACTTTTTTTGGGCTACACATTTTTATACACCGTCAAATCTTCAACTTCTGAAAATTTAAACGCCTTTTTTCTTGCTTTACAACTTCCACAAATTCCGCAATGGATTGGGGTTTCGTTTTCATCAAATCCTTTCCCAATATAACAGCTATATGTTTTGTTTAAATCAATTTTCAACTCTCTAGCCAATTCAATAACCCCTTCTTTTTCTTTATCAAGAAAAGGAGCAACAAATTTGTAATTTCCTTCTTGCGTGCAAAATTCTGGTAACAAATTCATCACGTCGAGGAATTCTGGAGTTGTATCTTTAAATCTCAATTCTCCTTCTTCTTTAATCCCGAGATAAATTTCATATTTCTCTTTTTTAGAAATGAACTCTGCCTCTGCCACAGCTAAACCCATTAATAAAAAAATAGCATTTCTGCAAGGAACATACCATGAAATTAATTCATTTTCTCCCTTAATCTCCTTGATATCTCTCTTTATCTCTTTGTTAATCAAAGAAGTGCTAATTTGCCCCAACCATTTTGCATCAATGATTTTTAATTCTGCCTCAACATCTTCAGATAAGTTTTCAACACAGAATTTTTCTTCTTCAAATGCTTTCTGCCCATAATCCACAAAGACTAATTTTATTTTATTCACTTTTTTAATTTTTTTTAGATAATGAGTCAAAACAACACTATCCATACCCCCTGATACAAGAACAACTGCATTTGCCATAAAATATTTCTATTAATCCTCTATAAAAACCTTTATATAACAGAAGAACCCTCATTTTTCATGGCACAAAAAAAAGCCTCTGGCTTGAAAGAAGGAGACATAATTTTGATTTATGGGGAAAAAGCAATTGTAAAAAAAATTGAAACATCTGGAAAAGGAATAAAACAAGGCAAAGTAAAATGCCGAATAGAAGCAGAAGATGCAGATTCGAAAAAGCTAGTCACAATTATTCGTCTTGCCGAGGATTTAATCGAAGTCGATTAAAATGATAAATATAATTATTACTTCTTATGGAGAACCAGAATCAACTTTGAAATGCATTGATTCTTTTCTTAGTCAGGAAATTAAAGATTTATATAAAATAACAATTATAGACCCGTTTCCAGAAACAGAAAAACTTTTGAAGAAAAAATATAAAGGAAAAGTTGATTTTTTCCTTGACCCTGGGGAAGGCAAGAGTTATGCTTTGAATGTATTTCTTGAAAAGATTTATTCCAAAAATAAAGATGATTTAATCATTTTCACCGACGGCGATGTGCATGTTTCCCAAAATGTTGTCAGCGAATTTCAAAAACATTTTCAGGATGAAAAAATTGGTTGCGTTACAGGAAAGCCCGTTTCTCTTGATGAAAAAAATAATATGTTTGGATTTTGGAGCCATTTGTTATTTGAAGGAATTCACAGAACAAGAGAAAAAATTTCAAATAAGCAAGATTTTTTTGAATGTTCTGGTTATCTTTTCGCAATTCGAAACGGAGTTTTGAAAGGATTTCCTATAGAAGTTTCAGAAGACGGAATAATTTCCCATCTTTTTTACAAACAAGGTTACAAAATAAAATATGTTCCAGAAGCAGAGGTTTATGTCTTGAATAATTACAACTGGAAAAATTGGAAAAAACAAAAAATCCGGAACATAAAAGGCCATGAAAATTATAACCTCGTCGCACCAGATATGCAGAGGACAAAATCCTTCTTCAATGAAATCAAACAAGGAACTACTTTCGCATTAAAATATCCTCAAACAATGAAAGAGAGATACTGGACAGCTTTATTATTCCTCGCACGTTTGGATATTTATCTAAAAGTTTTGTATGAAATCAAAATTAAGAAAAAAACATATAGTGATGGTTGGCGGGGGGAATGAGGGTTTAATTGGTTAATATTCTATAAGATATCTAATTGATACAATCAAGGCAAATCCAGTTAATAAATAAGTTAATTTCCATAGGCTATTTGAATCTTTATATTTTAACTAAAAAAAGATTGTCTTCTTTATAAGAGAAAGTAGAATTATTTCGAGGAAAAAATTATTCTAAATTAATATAATAAAACTAATTATTCTGTTGGGCTGTTTAGCTTGGGTAAAGGTATATGTAAGAAGTCAAGTTGAGCAATAAACTTACTCTTTCAGGTTAATTGGAAACTCCTCCTTTTAATGTGGAGAGAATGTCATTTCATCTATTCTATCCCTATGCCATTGGGTTCATGTTCTTTCATTTCAATCTCCCCAACTTTTCCCTCAATTCCTCCAAACTTTCAACAATCTCAACCTGTCCAGCAATCACAGCACTAATATCTGAAATAGATTCACTCACTTTTCTGTCTGTTTTCAAACCAATCACTTTTTTTCCAAGTGCCTGAAAATAACCCATTTCCCACGCAGTTCCAGCCCCAACACAAATCCCATCAAGAACCCCAATAAGAACAGCGCATTTATGCAATTCCTCTACATCTCTTTTTGATATATCGGAGATATCTTTCAACTCCTTAAACAATCCTGCATCTCTATGTGGCAAAAAAGTATCAAAACCCAATTCCTCACAAATTTTATTTATTTTTTCTAAAAATTTTCTATTTCCTTCTGTGCAAAGCGGACCAGCAATATATATCTTAATCATGTTTATGAATTATTGATGCAGATTTTAAATGTTTTCATTAATCTATTCTCTAACATAGACTCTAAACTCAAATCAACAACTCAAAAAATTTATCTATTAATAATAAAACTCACTGTAATATTCAATTAATTGCTCAGGATGGCCGACAGAGGAGTATGAGAAAGTTAAAACCCTCTACAAAACAGACTTCAATTTTTATATATCAACTTTTAATTAATTGCTCCTTAGCACTAAACCTTTAAACACAAAATTTTAATACCTCTTTTTTATGGCTAAGACATGACAAAATGGAATCCTCAATGCAGATTCTTCAATGAAAAATATGCTTGCGATACATTAGGTAGCGAAGGCTATGAAAGTTGCGAGGAATGCAAATTCTCTGCACCTTACTCAAAGAAAATCCTAATCCTCAAATTCGGCGCACTTGGAGATGTATTAAGAACAACCCCTTTACTTCATGCATTAAAAAAGAAATACGGAGAAGAAGCTCTAATCTATTGGATGACTTCTCCAGAGGCAGTAGAATTACTAGATAATAACCCCCTCATAGATAAAGTTCTACCTTATAATTTAGAAAATACATTGAGAATTCAGCAGGAAGAATTTGATATTTTGTATTCCCTTGAAATAGATTCTCCCGTAACTTTGCTCGCGAACTTAGTTACTGCAAAAGAAAAATTCGGCTTTTATTTCAATAATGGATCCACAGAATGTTTTAACAAAAATGCAGAATCTTATTTAGAAACAGCATTTTTACAACACAAAAAATTACAAAACAGAAAGACATACCAAGAATTGATATTCGAAGCTAGTGAAATAGAGTATAATAAAGAAAAGCCAATCATAACTCTTTCTGAAAAGGATAGGCAATTTGCAGAAAAATTCAAAAAAGAAAATAATATTTCTGACTCAGACAAAATTATTGGGATTCATATTGGTTCTTCTGGAAGGTGGCAATCAAAATTTTGGAATAATGAGAAACTAATAGATTTGGTTAAAAAGATTCCAAGTGATTATAAAATCCTTTTTTTCGCAGGCCCAAACGAAATTGAAAAACAAAAAGAACTGACAGAAGAATTAGCAAAAGAAAGAATATCTATTTTGAATAACAAGCCAAATAATTCCATTGGGGAATTCTCGGCATTAGTAAATATTTGTAACTTGGTTATATGTGGTGACTCATTAGCAACACATGTCGCATCAGCCTTAGGGAAAGACACAATTGCTTTATTCTTTTCAACACCTTCTTGGGAAGTTGAAGATTATGGGTTAATGAAAAAGATAGAATCTCCTTTACTAGAAAAATATTTTTTTGTAGGAGATTATATTCCTGAATTAGCAGATAGTATTTCTATAGGAGATGTTTTGAATCTTCTTAGAGCAAACAAATAAAAAGATAATTTCCGAATTAATTAAATGGAAGAAAAAGAAAACAGCGAGGCAATTCAAGAACGAAAGGACAAGTTAAAAAAATTCTTTTTTGGATGGATTGAGGATAAATATGATAAATATTTTTTAGTAGTTTTAATTTTGGCAATTGCCATAAGGTTATATTATTTCTTTTTGACTATGGATCAGACACTATGGCATGATGAAGCAGAGTATGTCGCAATGGCAAAAAACTATTTAGGTGACGCAGTTTATATCCTTAACCCTCAGAGAACATTCATTTTTTCAGGTATAATCTCATTATTTTTTCTTTTTAATTTATCCGAACATATAATAAGATTATTTTTGGTTGTGCTCCCTTCAACTACTTTGGTGTTTATTATATATTTGTTAGGGAAAGAAATGTTTAATAAAAAAATAGGCCTTATAGCTTCACTATTAATTTCTGTAAGTTGGACTTTACTTTTTTGGACAGCAAGAATGCAACCTGATTTTGTTTCTATGTGTTTTCAAACACTTTCAATTTTATTTATGTGGAAGTATTGGAAATCTTCAAAAACAAAACTAATTATTTATTCAGCAATTTTTGCTTCTTTAGGTTTTCAGTTCAAAGTTTCAGGTATGCTGGTCCCAGGAATTTTCTTTGTTTTTTTGATTTTTAAAGATAAATTTTCTTTTTTGATAAAAAAAGATTATTGGATTTTCTTAGGTGGCTTCCTTCTTTTATTGATCCCTCAGTTTATACATTCCTATATCATATTTAAGAATCCTTTTGCATTATTTGGGACCTCATATGTAACAGTAGTAGCCGATTCACAACCCTTTGCTTGGTATAACTTAAATTTTTATTATTTATTTACTGAGAATGTTTTATTTTACCTCTTCTTAATAGGAGTCGTCTTTTCTTTATCCTTTCTTTTGTATATAGATGTTATTTTGAGGGATAAAAATAAATCTTTAAATCCAGATTTTTTTAGCATATTAGTTCTAATTTTAATTTCAGCTTATTATATATTTTGGATAAAAGGAACAGATGATAGGTGGGTTTTCTTATGGTTACCTTTTATATTTTTTATTATTGGAAAAGCATTATTACTTATCTATAATAACTTAAAAAAATACCATAAATTATTGGCTTTAATTGTCATTTTAAGTCTTCTTGGATATGGGGTATTTTCTCAGATGCAGCATGCCGATTCAATAATTAAAATAAAAAAAGATTCATATTTGCAAGTAAAACAAGCAGCTTATTGGATGAAGGATAACTCCAATCCTAAAGACCTGATAGTTTCTGCCTCATATCCTCAAACAGTTTATTATTCTGAGAGAAGGGTTCAATATTTTCGCCCAACTTTTGAGAATGAAACATCTTTTAACAATTTTGTAAATTTAGAAGAACCAAAGTTTGTCGTTGTCTCCGTGTTTGAAAGCCATCTCCCTTGGGAGCTTAATTGGGTTGAAGAAAATAATTATCGGCTTGTCCCTGTTCAAGCATATTTTTCAGATGAAATTAAAACTAATGCCTTACTAATTATATATGAAGTTAATTATTCTATTTCTCTGCCCACCAACTAAATGCACTGTCCATATAAAGTTTTGAACAGCTAGTACAAATCGGAATTTTGCAACTCCGATTCATTTGTGTAGAAAAAATTGTCTTAAACTTTTTAGAGTTAATCACTTCTGATAGTGTTTGTTTCTTTAGATCCCCCAGAACTACCTCTCCTTCAAAATCAACACAACACAAAACTACTTTTCCATTACTAAGAACAAGTACTCTTTTCGGATTAAAGCAAGGATAAGGTTTCAGTTTCTTATATTTCACATCTACAAACTTGTCAGATTCTCTTGAATCCACAGGATATACCGAGGCAAAATCACATTTTTCTTTCCAGAATTTTAAGAAGTCTTCTGCTTCTTCCTTATTTTCGTCAAATAATGTAAAATAAACCTCTATTCTTGGAAACTTTTGATTTCTTTTATTTCTTTCTTTGAGCAAATTGATTACATTGTCCACAACTTTTTGATAATCTGCTCCAACCCTTATTTTTTCAAAAGTTTCTTTTTTTACACCATCAATACTAAATCTTATTAAATCAGGAGGGTTTTCTAAAACTCTCGCTCTCATTTCCTTATTTAGGAGCATACCATTAGAATAGAAAGATACTTTCATCTTTTTACTCTTAGCATAATTTATTCTTTCAAAAAGATATTTGTCAGTAAAAGGTTCATTATATTGTGTTAAATGAAGGTCTTTACAACCAATTTCTACAGCTTCTCGAATTATTTTTTTAAAAAAAACCATGGACATAGTCTCCTTTTTTCTTTTCATTCTTTTATAAGGACAAATAGCACATTTTAGATTACAAATGTTATTGGGCTCTATTGTCAATGTTATTTTAGAATTTTTCACTTTTTTTTTAATATTCTTGAAATAAATAAAATCATAAAACTTTCCTATAATGGGGGTATTAACAATTTTAACAAATGATTTCATTTTATCTTTTTGAATTAGAGTATTCTTAATATTTCTAAGAGAAGTTTTCATATTTTTTGAAAATTATAAACATTTATAAATCTATACTCTGCTTGAATAAGCATAAAAAACCTATTTTTGATTATAAAATATGAAAAATAAAATACTGTTTATAAATCCGCCATTATCTCAAGATTCAAGAGTTAAGTTTCCAAATCATCAATTTCCCTTGGGGTTTCTGTATATGGCGGGAATACTTGAAAAGAACAATTTTTTAGTTAAAATATTAGATTGCCCTTTATTTTACAAAAAGAAGGTTAGGGTTGATGAAAACACTATTAGATTCGGGATTTCTAAAAAAGAAATAGAAAAAGTAGTAAAAGAATTTAAACCAGATATTATAGGGGTATCTTGTTCGTTTTCTATGTATGAATCAGATTCATTCGATGTTATAGATTTTATAAAAGAGATTAATAAGAATATAATTATTGTTGTTGGAGGGGCACATTCTTCTTCAAACCCGAGATTTGTTCTGAGAAATAAAAATATAGATTTCGTAGTTATTGGAGAAGGAGAATTAACAATGTTAGAAA
>Ga0180007_10000583_pt1 | contig 58412 bp, 46 predicted proteins | sample MM_PC_MetaG_FD_121122 | JGI IMG/M metagenome (GOLD analysis project Ga0180007, IMG submission 121122) | Groundwater microbial communities from the Aspo Hard Rock Laboratory (HRL) deep subsurface site, Sweden - MM_PC_MetaG | ecosystem: Environmental > Aquatic > Deep subsurface > Groundwater...
CCGAAGCCTCACGCCCCAAGGTCTCCCTCGTGATCCCGGTGTACAACCAGGCCCAGTACCTGCCCATCTGCCTGGACTCCATCTGGTTCCAGGACTACCCCGACCTTGAGGTCATCCTGGTCAACGACGGCTCCACCGACCAGACCGACCAGGCCATCGCCGAATACGAGCGTGCGCTGGCCGAGGACAAGTGCTCCTACGCCTCGTATTTCAACACCGCGACCAATGTCATCGAGCGCGTGGAACACCCGCGCTTTCCGCAAACGGGCCGCACCCTGCGGGTGATCCGGCATGAGAAGAACCGGGGCTTGGCTCCGGCGCTGAACACCGGCTTCGCGGCGGCCACGGGCGAGTTCTGCACCTACGTGCCCGCCGACGACGTGCTCCTGCCGTCCATGATCACCGAGATGGTGGACGCGCTCGAGGCCGGGGCGGACTTCGTCTACGCCGACATGGCCATCGTGGACGACGCGGGCCGGGTGGTGCGGCGCTTCGCCCTGCCGGACTATTCCTTTGGGCGCTGTTTCGGCGACTGGTATCTCTGCGGCGTGGCCAAGCTCTACCGCACAGAGCTGCACGCCCGCTTCGGCAACTACGACGAGAACCTCTTGGCCCACGACCACGAGCTGTTCCAACGCTTCGCCGAGGGCGGCGCAAAGTTCGCGCACATCCCCCGCGTGCTCATGAACGTGCGCGACCACGCCCGGCGTGAGGTGGACATCCACGCCCCCACCAGCTGGAACCGCCTGCTGGAGGAGTCCAAGGTGCTGGTGCACCGGGCGCGGGAGCACATGGCCGGGGCCGGGGAGCAGCCAGCCCAGGCCGCGAGCCCGGCGCCGCCGCGAGCCGCACAGACCCGAACAGTGGAGGCGACCACGGGCAAGGTCGCGCTCATCACCGGCATCACCGGGCAGGACGGGGCCTATCTGGCGGAATTGCTTTTGTGCAAGGGCTACACCGTGCACGGTATCAAGCGGCGCAGCTCCCTGTTCAACACCGCCCGCATCGACCACCTGTACAAGGACCCGCACGAGTCCGGCCGCCGGTTCATCCTGCACCACGGCGACATGACCGACTCCATGAGCCTGTTGCGCATCATCCAGCGCGTCCAGCCCGACGAGGTGTACAATCTGGCGGCCCAGAGCCATGTGGCCGTATCCTTCGAGGAGCCGGAATACACGGCGAATTCCGACGCCCTGGGCGCCTTGCGCATGCTGGAGGCCATCCGCATCCTGGGCATGGAGGGCAAGGCCCGCTTCTACCAGGCCTCCACCAGCGAGCTCTACGGCCTGGTGCGCGAGACCCCGCAGAACGAGACCACGCCGTTCTATCCGCGCAGCCCCTATGCCGCCGCCAAGCTCTACGCCTACTGGATCACGGTGAACTACCGCGAGGCCTACGGCATCCACGCCAGCAACGGCATCCTGTTCAACCACGAGTCCCCGGTGCGCGGTGAGACCTTTGTCACCCGCAAGATCACCCGCGCCCTGGCGCGCATCAAGCTCGGCATGCAGGACTGCCTGTATCTGGGCAATCTTTCGGCCAAGCGCGACTGGGGCCACGCCAAGGACTATGTGGAGGCCATGTGGCTCATGCTCCAGCAGGACACGCCCGAGGACTACGTCATCGCCTCGGGTCAGCAGAAGAGCGTGCGTGATTTCATCAACGCGGCGGCCCGGGAATTGGGGCTGGAGTTGTTCTGGAGCGGTGAGGGGCTTGAAGAGAAGGCCCACGACGTCGCCGGGGTCTGCCGTGTGGCTGTGGACCCCCGTTATTTCCGCCCGACGGAGGTTGAGACGCTGCTGGGCGATGGCGCCAAGGCGCGCGAGCGCCTGGGCTGGACCGCGCGCACGAGCTTTGAGGAACTGGTGGCCGAGATGGCCAGCCAGGACCTGAACGAGGCCCGCCGCGACGCGTTGGTGACGAAGCACGGCTACGCCGTCTGCCAGAACAATGAGTAGGGTTCGGGGATGCGCAAGGCGCCAGGGTCGGCATGGTGAGCCCACGCCGCCGCCCGGGAGCCATCGCGCACGTTTCTCTGCCCCGCCCGCTTTCTTAGGCGAGAATGGGTGTAGGCTCTGGGCCTGTGGGCCCGACGCAAGGCCTGCGGCGGCTGGGGGAGGAAGCTCTCCACCCGGCAGCGGTCATCCGGTCGGGCTCACCCATGGCAAGCCCGAGAAGGGCAGGGCGGGCGGACAGCAGTGCAAACGGTTTCCCCCATAGCTGGAGAGAAAGATGACCAACGGTCGGCAAGTCCAGGAGAGGCGAAACGTGATCGCCTTTATCCCCGCTCGTGGCGGCTCCAAAGGCATAGCCGGAAAAAATCTTGCCGACTTGTGCGGAAAGCCGCTCGTCGCCCACTCCATCCTGGCGGCGTTGCAGTGTCCTCTCATCACCCGGGTCGTTGTCACCACCGACAGTGAGGAGATCGCGGAGGTTTCGCGGCGCTGGGGGGCCGAAACCCCGTTCCTGCGCCCCGCAGAATTGGCGCACGATACCGCCAGCATTGGGGACGCCATCGCCCACTCGCTGGAAACGTTGAGGCTTCAGGAAGGCTATGTCCCAGAGGCCTGTATCACCCTGTATCCCACACATCCCTTTCGTACGCGCAAGCTGATGCATGAGCTGACGTCCATGCTCTTGGCCGGGTATCGGCACGTGCGCACCGTGCGGAGGATCATCGCCGATGATTTTAGCCATTTCGTCGCGGGGCCGGGCAAAGGTGTGCGGCCCATGGCGAACCGGGGAGACCTGCCCGGCGGGGTATTCTTGAGAAATTACGGGATCTTCGTCGGGGACAGGTGTCTGGACCCCTGCATGAAGGAGCACTATCTGCACCAGCTTCAGACAGAGGCTGAGTTGCTCGATATTGACGAGCCGCAGCATCTCATCCGGGCGAATGAACTCATGGTCAACTGGGACCCCAAAGAATGAAGCGCATCCGGGATCTCAATATCCGTGCGACTGCGGACGAGCGCTTTTGGGGAACAGGCTGCAAAGACTCTGTCTTTGTCTGGGAGTTTTCCAAACACCGCCTGCCGCTGAGCGCATTTGCCGAGCAAAAGACGCTGGGAGACCCATATCAGGCTGGAGGCGCGGTCAAGCAGGCCCACGACGCCTGCCGAGGCTACTATTATAAGTATGTGAAGCTCCTTGCGAAGAAGTTGAACGAAATCCATGGAGTTGATTATCCGGACATGTTCTGGAGGATCGCCTTCGGGTCATGGCTCTACAGGCATATCGCCGTGGCCTATGACAAGTACCTCACCTTGCAAGTTTTAGACGTTGACAGGACCAGCATCATACTCCTGTCGACGTCATCGTTCTTCATTCCCAACGATCATTTTGAGTACATGTATTGTTTTGGTGGCGACCACGGAACAATGCAGCTGACAAGTCAATACTACAGCGTCTTTGCGCGCGAAGAGTTCCATTGCGTCGAATGTGCGTATCACCTTGAAGCCGAGCGCAAGAAATGGACGAATCATCATAACCATGTGCTCATTCATGGCTTAAACGGCACAGATGGCTGCGCCACGCCAGGAACACCGCGTGGTCATGGGAAGTATGGCGTTGCACTATGCAGTGCATACTATCCAGAGTGGATTATTGCAGAGCTTTGTCGACAGTCGAACAACAGAATATATAATTTGTCACTACCGCCTGTTGTTGTGCAGGCTGTGGAGGACCACAGTGAAAGCAGGCTCTCCCTTGCAAGGGGGGGAGCAGAGGACAGGTTTGAGGAATACCTGAACGTCACACTGTCTTGTTGCATGCCAAAAATCTTTGTCGAGTATTTTAATGGGTACCGCACGGAGTATGAAAGGGCGTTGTCCGTTGAATCAGACAAGGCAATCGTTACGGAATGCTGGGATTCATTTTCTCCCGTCACTCTTTACTGCGCATTGGCTAAGCAGATGAATGGCACGCGGCTGATTCTCCAGGAGCATGGTGCATCTCTACACATGTTGGACTACAATGTGCAGTGGATTGAAGAAGAGGTCTCTGATGCTTTCATAACAACTGGTTACGATACGAGGTCTGGTAATGGTGTAAAGGGTGGGTTCATTACTCGTGAACAACATGAGTACACCTTTGCTGCCGAGAAGACGAATGTTCTGCATGTGGCGACGACGCGATTCCCTTACTTCATGGCCTGGTCCTCGGGCATGGCCGGAGTCGGGTTTCTCAATTATATCCGGGATGTTGACGATATGATTACCATGATCCCCCCCAGGCTGAAGGATTGCTATGTGCTCAGGCCGCGGAGGGAGGGGCTGCTGGTGGACACGGAGCGCTTGTGGGAGACACGCAAGCGGAACGTCCGTGTTGAGGTGAAAGACGATTTTCTGCAGCAGCTCTTGCAGGCGAAGATCGTCATCATCGACCACATCTCCACAGGATTTGCCGAAATCCTCGTGAACAAGATTCCTTTCCTCCTTTTGTTCACGGAAGGATTTTTCAAGCTTTCGGAAGAGTATTTGCCTGTATTCGAAGGGCTTGCTGCCTGCGGGGTAATGCACACCTCTCCGGAGACCCTCGCAGGTCATTTGGACAAGGTGTACGATGATGTCGAAGGGTGGTGGAGCAGTCCACATGTCCAAAAAGCCGTCGGCCGGCTCATTGGCGCATCACTGGGCCCTGCGACGGCGACGATGGACTATTTGATCTCTCTGTCGCGCAAGTAGAAGCACTCGGCGCGGTTCTTTGCGCCGTGTCCAGCTCCCTCAGTTATGCCTTATGAATTTCGCGTCGCGTGCCTTTGGGGCTGCAGCTCTCTATGATTGTTGGACACCTCTTCTCCGCGCTCCCGAATTCCTCCATGCGTCAACCTGAGCCTGTGTGATGTTGTCTGATGCAAGGCCCTAGCGATTAAGCCTGCCTTCCAGCCCTCGCCGGTCAGGTCGTGTGCGCAACCCGTCCCGTCTTGCTTGAACGCCCCACGAGGAAACACAATGCTCCCCTCGTTGCGATCACAACGCCGGGTTTAGGGGGGCAGGTCACTGGTAGGTGTTAGTAGGTCTTGGAGTGAGAGAACAAAGTTGTAAAGTCCCCGTATACTAGGTCCATTGCCAAGTAGAGACTTCTTGTCCAAACAGGCAGCAGGAGTTTCGTATGCGCAAAACCAGGTTCACCGAGTTTCAAATCGTTAAGATTCTGAAGTCCGCCGAGGGCGGTCGGGCCGTCACGGACATCTGCCGCGAGCACGGGCTGAGCAGCGCCACCTACTACAAGTGGAAGTCCAAGTATGGCGGCATGGAGGCCTCGGATATCCAGCGGATGAAGGAGCTTGAGGCTGAGAACGCCAAGCTCAAGCAGTGTTTGCCGAGCTGAGCCTCGAGAACATGGTGCTCAAGGATGTCATCGAAAAAAAACTCTGAGGCCAGCTCAACGGAAGGCGCTTGTCCTGCACGCCGCCAGCGTGCACGCCATGAGCCTCCGCAAGGCCTGTGCGGTGTTTGGCGTGAGCCGGAGCTACTACGCCTATCGCCCAACCCCTCGCGATGGCAGCGGGGTCGTGGCCGCACTGATTGAGCTGGCAGAGCGAAAGCCCACCTGGGGCTTCAGCAAGCTGTTCCGTGTGCTCCGGCGGCACGGGCACCCTTGGAACCAAAACGGGTCTGGAGGGTCTACTGCCTGTTGAAGATGAACCTGAAGCGCAAGGGCAAGAAACGCTTGCCCCGCACCACGCGGAAGGTCCTGGCCCAGCCTCTGGCCCCGAACTTCTGCTGGTCGATAGATTTCATGCGGGACACGCTCTACAGCGGTCGGACGTTCAGGACGTTCAACGCTGTGGATGACTATAACCGTGAAGTCCTGGCCGTGGAGGTGGACACCAGTCTGCCCGCAGGCCGGGTGGTCCGGGTGCTCGACCGCATTACCGAGGAGCGTGGACACTATCCGGAGAATCTGAGGATGGATAACGGGCCGGAGTTCATCGGTTCGACCATGGCCGCCTGGTCGGAGACGCATGGCGTCATCTTGGAGTTCATCCAGCCGGGGAAGCCGACGCAGAACTCATACGTCGAGCGCTTCAACCGGACCTACAGAACTGAGGTGCTGGACCTTTATGTGTTCAACAGCTTGACCGAGGTCCGAGATATGACAGAGGAATTCATCCGCGAGTACAATGAAGAACGGCCCCATGAGTCCCTCGGGGACATGCCGCCAGTGGAATTCGCCGCCCGGAGGGCAGGGGGTATCCCCTGCCCTCCGGCTACCCCAAAACCGTCAACCCAGAGTATCTACTCCCAGATGGCCCTAAAACAGGGGACTTTACAAAGTCGCCAAAAGAATTCATCCGCTCGTCAGAAACCGCAGGGTGTCCGATTTAGCAGGGGCAACTCCAGGGGGACACTAACGCACCTGCGTATGGAGGCCTTCCGTGGTCCTGGGGCACAAAGAATGCATGCCGAGTGCTGGGTCCTAAGCGTCGGTCCGCAACCCTCAGGAAGCGCTTGGTGGGCATGGCCTTCTGGCCGTCTCCGGCATCTGGACTTCTTTGTGGAAGCGTGGCTAGAATATTTCTGAGTGCTTGGACGCATCTGTTGATGCGAACGTGGATTTTTGCCTGCGCCATGATGCGGGCCCATGCCATGCCGACGGATGGTACGTTGAGACTCGATAATAACGCCTGGGGTGGATTCTTCGGCCATGACGATGCTTGTTGCCATTCCATATTTTACAGAACCGCCAGATGTCTTCGCGCTTGGCCGGTTGTTGCGGAAGATCCGCTCTGCGACGACGGCTGCCATTCATGTGTTTCATCCGCCTGGCTTTGTCGCCCCGGCTGAGGCGGGCGTTGTTTTCCATGCCGTATCGCCCGTGCCCGAGGAGCGTTCCGCCTTGCCGAAAGGCTGGCTGGCCACCGCCCAGGCGTTGGCCGTGTGCTCACCCGGAACCGGCGCCCTGTTGGTGGACGCCGGAAATCCCCACCTCTCGACCGCAAGCATCGCCCGCGCCATCCGGAAGATGGCCCAGGAGGTGCCGTCCGCGCTCATTTCCGTGGTGCCGTCTGGCGATCATCCCTGCCAGTGGGAGAGCCCTTTCGACATCTTCTCCAGCCAGATCTTCGTCCTGGCGGACCCCGCCGCGCAGCAGGTGGCGAAGGAGGTGGCGTCCGCCCTTGGGACGAAACGTCGGCCCATCGTTTCCAAGCCGTTTGCCATGCCCAGCATTGGCCTGCGCCTGGACGCACGCCACAGGTCGCCGCTTTATGAATGGCTTCCCGCCCAGGGCGTGCTGGCCCCGGCTCCCACTCCCGCAGAGGGGGCGCAAGGCGACAGGCAGCTTGCGGGGCGAATCTTTCTCTGGCGTGACACAGGCTACCGCTGCCGGCAGGTGGTCTTCGAAGAGGCGGATCTGGCGGCTCTCCCGCTTTTGTCGCCCGTGAGCGCTGCCCTGGCGCGCATCGTCCGTGACGTGCAGAGTTGGGAAGTCCAGTTCTCCCCAGGGCTGTCAAGTCCCATGCGGTTCCAGGTCTATCCCCTGCCGAGGGCGGGGAAGCCCTATGGGACGGACGGATTGCTGCGTTGGCCACTTCTACCCCCCGGGGCGGGAGATGGCAAAAGCGGCAGGGTGCATGTGGCGCCTGTTGCAGGCGCCCACCTCATGGTGTTCAATATCCTTGAGCCCTCGCGCCTGCCGGCTGCGGATCTGATTCTGCCATATATTTCGGACTGCGGGGGGTGGGAGGTCGACCCGGCAACTTCCGCCCGGACAAACACGCACACGAAGACACGTATTTTCGGCCGCCAGAGCTTCCCCATGGTGTTCGAAATGGAAGGCAGCCTGCTTGGGCTTTCCGCCGAAGCGCTGCGTGCGCCATTGCAGGCCCTGGCGGGAGCGGAGACGCTCTTGCCGCTGGAGCTTGGGGAAGACGAAGCCAAGGGGAGCGTTCTGCGGTCCGCCAGCCCGGCGCCAGCACCTGCGCAGCATGGTGGCACACGTGCCGTGCCCCGCGCGGCAAGCGCCCAGCTCTGGGAGATTGCCACGGAGAAGCTTACGTCTCTGGAAGGGATGATCCTGCGAGCCGAGCAGCAGCAAGGCTCTCGCCGCGATGCCGGGTCCGCCTTGCAGGGCCTTGGCGAGATTTTGGAGAGTCTTGTCCTGGCGCGGCAGGCATATTTCGCTGCATGCATGGAGAACGCGGTGGTCGGTCAATTCCTCCAAGACAAGGGCGAGCCGGAGGCAGGGTTCTTGCCCGTGTATATCTTCAGCAAGTTCCACGAGACGACCCCCCCGCGTTTCCGGTGTGAGGTTGAGAGCGCCGTGTTTTCTCCGCTCATGGATACGTTGCTCAACCTGTGGGAAAGATCCCTCGGCGTCACAACGCTTGAGGCTCTGGCCTCCATGAGCAGTCATGCAAAGCGCGCGGGCTTGGCGTCATGCTGGGATTCCGGTTTACCCCTTGCACTGGCGAGGAAGGGGTTTTTGCGGGAAGCCGGGAGCATGCTGGACCAGGCCTATGGCGTATCGCCCTGGCTGTGCGGGGACTACGCAGCCATTGCGTTTCATTGCTTGCGGCCACAGTTCTTGCTGGAAGAATACCTTTCATGGTTCACAAAGGATGCGGATGCGGGCAGGCTGTCGAACCAATGGCTGCTGCACTATTGTGAAGCTTTGGCAGTGAATTGCCAGCTTAGGTGCGCTGTCGGCATCATCGCGCAGGCCTACAGGAAGCGTGAGGCCCTGGAGAATTGCTTCGCGGTTGCACATTGGTGGCGGTATATGCTCAGGGGCTATGCCCCCGGCCGCGCCTTGGCCGGGTTCGAGCGGGACAAGGCCCTTGGGCGTTTGAGCGGCGACTATCCTATCCTGCACGCGGTCACCCTGGCGGCGGCCGGCCGGCTTGAGCGGGCCATTGCGGCTGTTGAGCGGGAATACTCGACGAACGCCAGCGTGCGCAATGGCTATGCCATGGTCGGCTGGTTCTATCATTTTGTCCGCAGACGCGACGCGGACAAGGCAATGGCCATGATCGAGAAGGATAACGCCGCAGGCCGCCTCGATCCTACCCTGAGGAACTACTACCTGGCCTGTTTGTGTGCCTTCAAGCAAGACACCGGGGCTGCAGAAGAGCTGGTTGCGCAGACGTACGCGGAGTCGTCGCATCCTTACGGACACATCGCGCAGCTTGGCTTGATGCATTGGCTGCGCCACAAGGACCCGCAGCTGGCTTTGGCGTATTTTGAGAGAGACCATGCGCAAGGGCGGCTTGGGCAGCCAGAGATGCGGCTTGCTTACGCCGCGCTGTTGCATTTGGCCGGCAAGGCCCAATTGGAGCTGACGGGAGAGCTTCTTGAATCGGCCAGGCCTTCTGAGCTGAACTGGGACGTGTGCGCAACGTGGCTCAGGCGCATTGGCTTCCGGCAAAAAGAGGTCGCCGGGCTGATGACCTCGTCGCTGCGCCGCGCTAATTTGGCGCTGCGGTAGGCACTTTGCCCCGGCCCCCTGGACCTTGCGCGTTGGGAAAACACTCAGGTGGCCACCGGCTCCGGTTTTGGATTGTCGTGTTCCTTGCTCGCGCAATGTTGTCCGCTGGAGCAGGTTGTGTTGGTTGGGCTCAGAAGCCTCAACGTCGGTAGGGCAATCTAAATGTCATGTGAGAAGGCAGTATGAGTGACACGATTCAAGATGCGTCACCAAAGACACCTGAGCAAGCTGAGGCGTGCGAAAACGATGCGGCCTTGCAGGCAGGGTTGCGGTTGGCGAAGCAGGAATGGGAACATGGGGACAGGGCCGCAGCGGTGGAGGTCCTTGGCACGCTGTGGGAGAAGACACGCAGCCCGGAAGCCGCTGATCTGCTGGCGCGGCTGAGCCGCGAGCTTGTCCGTTCGTTGAGCAGGACAGTGGAGGAGGACGCGCGGGTGGTGGCTCGGTTGGCCGGCCTGTTCCGCGCGCTGCATGGCGAAAATGGCGTTCAAGTCGATACGCTGCAGTACGACATCATTGGCGGCTTGGCGCTGGACACGAGCACGTTGATTCCCCTGCATAAGGCTGGCCTGACAACGCGCAGCGGGAAGAAGATCGCGTTTTTCTCCGGCAACAGCGCCAACCCGGCCTTGGTCGAAATGATCTCGCGCGAGCTGCCGGTTGTCAGCGATAGTTCGTTCGGGCGGCTCATGCCGTATTGCAACTTTGATTGGGAGCAGCATCGCTATATGCTGAGTCCAAAGTTCTCGGAGGATTTTTTCGGAAGGCATGCCGCGCTGTTTCGGGACTTGGTGGAGTTTACGCATTCGACAAACGGCAGGGATTACATCCAATCGCCGGAAGACACGGACGTGTGCCGCAAGTGCGAACGGCCGCAGATCTCGTTTACCGAGCACGAGACTGAGCTGGGGGAACGCTTTCTGCGGGAAACGCTCAAGCTGCCCCAGGGCGGCTGGTTTGTTTGCGTGTATGCTCGCGACGGGTCCTATTATGGGGAAACGCCGCAGAGCGCCAACTGGTTCCGCAATGCCGACATCGCCACGTACCTGCCTGCGATTGACCACATTCTCGCCTGCGGAGGGCATGTCGTCAGGGTCGGCTCGCTGGCAGACAGACACCTGGAGCACCAAGATCCTCGAGTGCTTGACTATGCAAAGCTGGAATGCCGTTCTCCGCTCTTGGACGTCTTCCTGCTGTCGCGGTGCCGGTTCCTGCTTGGCACTCCGAGCGGACTCAGCCACGTGTGCGAGGCCTTCGGCACTCCGGAGTTCTTGGTGAACACCATCAACGTCAGCATGGTCCCAGGCGCAGCACTCTACATCCCCAAGTTGATCAGGGACGCGCGCACAGGACAACTCCTGAGGTATGAGCAGTTTCTGGAGCGTTTCTACGCCCATGGCGACATCGGCGCGCTGTATGAGAATGGCATTGCGCAGCGCGACGAACTCGGCGTTTGCTACCAGGATGATTCGCCGGAGGATATTGCTGCCGCAACGCGCGAGCTCTTGCAGCGGCAGGCCGGGACATTTCGTGAGGACGCCGCCAGCGCAAGGCTCAGAGAGCGTTTCAGGGCTCTCTGGGTGCGGTTTCACGCTGCCATGGTTGAGACCCCGATAGCTTCGAGCTTTCTTGAGGCCCACCCGGAGTTGTTTTAGGGTGCCAGGAAGAAACATGGCGGCGGTGCTTGAGACGGCGAAGGACGAGTTGCATGGCCCAGAGGCTCCTCCACCCAGTAGGACGGCAACGGCTTGGACGGTCATTTGCAGTTCTGGGCGCATCCTCAAGGGCCTTTCGGCCAACTGCCCACCGTCCTTGAAGGGGCTGCAGCATCGCTGCCACAAGTCGAAGACAAAATACCCAGGCGCAACTGCCGGTGAGTTCGTGATGGTTGGCGCTACTAGGGAGTGGTGAGTGCAATGAAACTGTCTGAAAATGCTATACGCCCAGCTCGCTTGGATAGGGAAAAGAACCTCGCGATCAAGGTGGATATTGATTGGCTCACTTCTCGGCGCCAGCAGTTTGTCGCGGTTTCTTGCCCTGCGTGCGGCGGCAGCTCTTTTAAGCACCACTTTGCAAAGTTTGGTTTTGACTTCGATCGCTGTGGGGATTGCCGCACTGTATTCATGAACCCGCGCGCTCCAGCGGAGTTGTTGGGGGAATTCTACAAGCGTTCAGCAGTCTATGAGTTCTGGAACGAGTATGTCTTTCCAGCGTCTCGCACAGCGAGGATCGAAGGTATCTTCAAGCCACGCCTGGCGCGGATTCTTGAACTCTGCCAGGGCAATAACGTGCCGCGTGGCATGCTGGTCGAAATCGGGGCTGCGGCCGGGATGTTTTGCGAAGAGGCGCTCCGGACAAAGACGTTTGAGCGTGTCGTCGGCATTGAGCCCAACGCTGTCCAGGCCGAGAAGTGCCGAAGCCTCGGCATCGAAGTGATTGAAGATCCCGTTGAGCGGGCAGCAGAATTTGACCGGTCCGCTGATGTTGTCGTGTGTTTTGAAACCATTGAGCACGTGTTTGACCCTGGTGCGCTCATCGCTTGGTGCGGCGATCTCCTTTCGCCAGGGGGGCTGCTCATCTTAACCTGTCCCAATTCCGAGGGTTTTGACATTCTGACGCTTGCGACTCAATCGGATAGCATTGATGCGGAACATATAAATCTCTTCAATCCGCATTCCCTGAAACTGTTGGTAGAAAGCATGGGGTTGGACGTCCTGGAGTGCACGACACCGGGTGAATTGGACGTCGAGATAGTACGAAACAAGGTGGTGGCCGGAGAATATTCCTTGGAAAATCAAGCTTTTTTAGAGAGGGTGCTGCTCTCGGAGTGGGGAACCCTCGGGCATGCATTCCAGGAATTCCTGAAGGCGAATCGTCTCTCTTCCCATATGTGGCTTGTCGCCAGGAATCCGGATGTATCGTAAACTGTTCAAGTCGTTTACCGAGCGAGCCAACCTGCTTCTCGTTGTCGACCATGCCGGGCGGGCAGGCAATGGGTTTTTTTTGTCGATATTTGATCAGCACGAGCAAGTGCTTTCCTGTCCGTGGGTGCATTATGTTTACTCCTATTGCTTGACGCTCTTCGGCGATGGCGATGCTTTGGAGAGTTCCCATGTGCTGGACGTATGGTCAAAACAGAAGTATTTCAATCTATTACACGATGACTTGAGCGCTGAGAACCGTGCCTTCATATTGAAGGTCGGTGGCGATCCTGCGGCGCCTATGGACAGAAGCCTTGTGCGCACTGTTTTCCGCGACATCATTTTAGCACGGCCAACGATTTCGCGTCGCGAATTAATACTGGCGACATATTTCTCTTTTGCGTTGGGCATTGGGCGCGATACTGAGGCAATTGAGTATGTCTTGGTGTCTGATTCGATATCGTTGCGGACGGAGTCGGTGTTTGCCGGGTACTCCGGGCGGATTGTCGACCTGGTGCTCGAGGATTTCCCTACCGCTCGCTTGTTCCACCTCATCCGTGACCCGCGCGCCGGATTCGCGTCGACAAACCACCAGTTCATTAACCAATTGGGAAACATGTACGGCCTGCGGCTGGGCAACGCTCTTTCCAGGTTGGTCCGGACGGCGCGCATGGACTTCAACTGGGATAGCTTCTTCGTCTTTGGTTTCTTCCTGATGTACTTCCGGCAAACATTTGAAGCCATCATGCGAAAGCGTGCAGAACATGCGACGAGCTTCACAGTGATTCGAAATGAAGACCTCAATTGCAATTTCCGCGAAACAATGAAGTCCGTGTCGTCGATGTTGGGAATCAAGCACCTCGAAGCCTGGGACCTTGACGAGCATTTCATGCCGACGATGCTTGGCATTCCATGGCGGGGGACTGGCGCGTACAACAGCCGCTATAGCCCTCCAACGATGTTGCAGAACGATCCGGCTTCTGTCTGCGCCAAGAGCGTGGGCCCCAATAAGCATGTTACCGTCCGGTGGAAGTCGCGCCTCAAGCCTAGCGAGATCTATCTGATCGAGACGTTTTTACGGCCGGAGTTCGACGCTTTGGGATATGATCTTCTTACGACGAGCGGCAGCTGGCGTTCTTCGAGATGGTTGCTGACGCTTTTGAAGCCGCTCCGTGGCGAATTGCCATCTGTCCATTGGGTGGCGCAGGGCTGGAGCGTTGGGTGGCGCTTGTTCATGGACCGTCTGTTCTTCAGCATCGTTTGGCCAGTTTACTACATCCTGGTGCGGCTATCCTTTGCTGTTGCCGTTTATACCACAAATGTCTTTGAGAAGGATTGCTTTGCAGGGCGCAGTCAGGCGCGTGAATCTCTGGCGCAAAAGGGTTGAGAGCCGCGGCCCGGGGCGGTGGCCACAAGAGGGGGCGTGCGCGCATCGGGCTGAGGTCACCCCGGCCAACGTCCGGCCTGGATGAACCTGCCGGCCGGACCGGTATGCGCTGCGCTCCTGGGTTCATCTCAGCTCAGGAGCCTGCGGGGTTCGCCCACTCGTGAAGGCGGCCGAGCCATATATTCCCTTGTGCCGGTGGTATCAAAAGTGCAGGACGCAGGGTGCTGGGAAGGTGTCTCGGGTGCTTCGACGGTTCCCGTGACGTGTTCAGCCAGTCAGATCAGTAACGAAAAGGATACTCACAGTCATGCGCCAGTTCACCCTCAGTCAGGTTCAGCGCTTTACCGAGCTCGCTGGGCTCCCCTCATTTCAGGAGTATGTCCTTGAGCTTGAGCAGGATACGCAACTTGTCAGGGACGTTGAGGCAATGGTGGCTGATGTGGACCATTTCCGCACGAAACATTGGGACTCGGTCCATGAGTTGGGCCTTTACCGAATTTTCCTTTACTGCCTCACCCGCTCCCGTCGGCCTGGGCTCTTTGTCGAAACGGGCGTGCTGCACGGTTTGACTAGCCTTTTCATACTTGAAGCCCTGGAGCGCAATGGGCAGGGTCGACTCGTTTCCATTGATGCGCCATCCTACTTTGAAACAGGACCAGCTAATCTGGACGGGGTGGACGACCGCCTCCCTCCGCGTAAAGAGCCCGGCTGGGTGATTGGACCGCACCGGCGCCAGCGTTTTGACCTGCGCATAGGGCTTTCCAGCGAGCATCTGGAGCCCGCGCTTTGCGAGGGGCCTCCCGCCGAGATATTTCTACACGATTCCGATCACACACCGCAGAACATGAAATTCGAGCTGGAAACGGCCTTGCGCTTCCTGGCTCCGGGCGGAATCATCGTCTGCGACAACTGCATAAATAATACGGCCTTTTTCGATTTCTGCAGCGCGTTCCAACTGCCAATGTTTGTGTTCCCGGCAGGGGGCCCCGGTGGAACGGCCAAGCGTGAGCGGGAGCGAAACTTGGTGCGCTTCGGCGTAACATGGAAACCAGTCGGGGGAGAATTCTGATGCAATCCACAAATCGTCGTTGGCAAAATCATTTGCGCAGCAAAGGTGCCATATCATTTTTCCTCGATAGACTTCAGTCGCATGTGTTCTCAACATCATGGCAGCACAATAATGGAGTGTTCACATTTCCCATTGATAAACGGGATGAAGAGGACGAATTCGCGAGAGCGTATTTTGAGATGACTGACGCATTTCCGTATGAGTTTCATATAGAGGTGACGAGCCACTGTAATCTTAATTGCATCATGTGCGCCCGATCCGCCATGAGCCGGCCCAAAGGGAACATGGAGTTGTCCTTGTTCAAGCGCATCGTGGACGAGATCTGCCAGCACCAGCCACATGCGTACATCCACCTGTACGGTATTGGCGAGCCGCTCATGGACCCTGGCCTGTTTGATAAGCTGGAATATATTGCCAGCGCGGGGCTTATAAATGTGGTGCTGTTCACCAACGGACAGCTTCTCCACCGTGACGACAATGCGCGGCGCTTGGCCGCAAGCGGGCTGGCCTCCATCGGCGTGGACCTCGACGGCATGAGCCCTGAGACCTACGAAAAAATTCGGGTCGGAGGCACGTTTGAGAAGGCGCGCGATGGCGTGCTCGCGCTGCGCGAGCATCTGGCGGCCAGCGATTCCCGTACCCGGCTTGAACTCGCCTACCAGGTCTATCCTGGCGTTAATGAACAGGAAATCGAGGCATTTGCCAAGTGGTGCGCCTCCGAGAATTTGGAATACAAGCTGGTCAACATGCATACCTGGGGCGGCCTGCGGGACAACGTCAACCCCTCCGGGGTTGAGGGGCTGGAGGACATGCACTTCGCCACCCGCAAAGGGCCATGCCCGATGCTCTGGAGCGGGTTTTTCATCGCCTGGGATGGCCGCGTCACACATTGTTTCCAGGACGCCGATTTGCGTCAGCCCCTTGGCGACTTGGCGAGCGGGTCCATTGCCGAGCTGTGGCAGGGACCGCATCGCAGGCTCCGCCGTGAGCAAATCAAGGGTGAGTTCTCCGGCGTCTGCCTTGGGTGCAGCACCTGCTCAAACGTCTCTGGCCCGGGCTTCGGCTCGCCCCTGTACGGAAGCCAACTGTTGGATTAATTTGCCGCATACCCCTGGCAGCGGGGGCCGTAATGACGCACTGAGGTGTGCACCGGACTCAGGATGGATGGGCAGGACTCTGACGACTTCAAAGGCCGTTGTGTATTCGGCCTCTGTGGTCGGAAGCCGGGGTGAGTGGAGAAGTCCATTGGCATGTGAATAGTGCCCAAGGTGTGTTTTCTGCGATAGCTGGGCTGAATACGTATGTGTGGAATTTGCGGAGTAAAATCTGGTAGACTGCCATCGCTCCAAGTCCTGCAAAGGATGATGGACGCGCTCTACCATAGAGGCCCAGACGCGTCCGGGGTGTTTCAGTGCGACGATTATATGGCAGGAGTGCGACGGCTCTCAATCAACGACGTAGCGGGTGGCGATCAGCCGCTGTACAACACAGATAAAAGCGTTGTTCTGCTGTACAATGGCGAAATATACAATTCGCCAGAGATTCGGCGCAACCTGCAAAAAGCAGGGTACCGCTTTCGAACTGCCTCGGACGGTGAGGTCATTTGCCATCTTTACGAAAAGTATGGTGAAAACGTATTTGAACATCTTGATGGCATGTTCGCGTGCGCATTGTGGGACGTTAAAGAGCGTAAACTGATCCTTGCGCGAGATCTGGCTGGAGAAAAGCCGCTTTACTATTCCTTGCTCGATGGTGGAGGCATAGCTTTTGCTTCGGAAGTCAAAAGCCTCATCAAGTATCCGGAAATCAAACGGACTTTGGACCATCAGGCCCTATGGGACTACCCCACATTCCTGTGGATTCCTGAACCAAGAACAGCCTTCATTGCAATTGCGAGCTTGCCCTGTGGGCATGTCCTCGTTGCCGACTATGCCGGTGTTCGGATGCGCGCTTACAGGAATCTATGCTTCGAGGAATCCGCAACCGACGTGATGTCGAGTGATGACCTGACGTCGCTTGTGCGTGAGACCGTCACGCAGTCAGTCCACTCCAGGTTGTTGTCTGATGTCCCTGTTGGGGCGTTTCTTTCCGGTGGACTTGATAGCACCATCGTTACGACATTGGCAGCAAGCAAGCTCACCTCGCTGGCTACGTTCACAATTGCATTTGAAGATGTTGACGATCCGTATCACGGGAAAGCCGACGAATCCCATCAGGCTGCAGAAACAGCACGCCGGCTGGGGACAAGGCACCACACCATCAAGGTCACTGGGGATTACTTCAGGGAACTTTTGCCTGAGTTCTGCGCAAAGGGGGATTTACCTTTTGCTGTGTCCTCTGGCCTTGGCGTTATGGCCATTGCAAGGGCTGCCAGGGAGTCGGGCATCAAGGTGCTGTTGACTGGGGATGGTGCTGACGAAGCGTTTGGCGGATATTCCTGGTACCCGTTGCTGGGCGCAGTCGATTCCATTGAGCCGGGGCCACCACTCGGCTCCCCGGTTTCTTACCAGAATACCGGGATGAGCGTTCAAGACCGTTTGAGGGCCATCGCGGGGCTTTCCGCTCCGGACCGTGCATTGGCCTGGCACTACTATGCGGCAGAGGCTGAAAAGCGTCATCTGTTTGCAACGGAGCCCTTTGAGCGTATGGAGTCTTCGGGTCGACACTTTGCCGGCCTATCGAATGCAACGTGTCGCCCGATTGACTACATCCGTCATGATCAACGTTTCTACTTCCCATTTGAAATGTTGTGCAAAGCGGATCGCATGACAATGGGTTGCTCGATTGAGGGGCGTGTACCGTTTGCTGCCCCAGCTGTGCAGGCGTTGGCTGGTAAGCTCCAGTATTCCGACATGATCAAGGGGGGCACGCTCAAGCACATCCTCCGCCAGGCGTTCATGGATGTCCTTCCGAAGGAAATCATTGATCGCCCCAAGCATGGCTTTAATGTTCCAGTCGATCATTGGCTCAAGAATGAATGGGCTGACCTACTTGAAGAGACGTTTTCCAGGACGTCTGCTTTAAGTGAACATAACTTGATAGCAAAAGATGCATACAGTTTTGCGCTTATGATGCGGGACGACCCAGGCCGTCTTAACGGACACACATTGTTTTCCTATGTTATGCTGAACATGTGGCTCTCAGAAATCAAGCATTGGTAATCTGTCTGACCTTGGTGCAATGCTGCCATGACTTTCGGGTGGAGGAATGATGAAGACTTACGATGAACTCAAGCAGGTTGCTGACAGCTTCTTCGACGCCTGCAGGTCGCTTACCAAAAGCCACCCCTGGCTGGTCTGCCTGGCAATGCATGAGTATGCGCGGAATACTTACCCGGAAGACCCGTATATCCCATTTGAGAGAAATGTCTGCCCAACGGAACGGCTGCATACGGTGACCAGCAATTTGATACAGTTTTTGGACGTCGGGTCGCGAATGGGGAGTTACGGCTTGCCCCACAGTCGCCGTGAAAGCGATGGCCAAGCAGAGGTCAAGGAGGCAACTGGCCGCGTCTACGGCAGGTTGTGGAGCAAGTTCACCCCTGAGCAGCTTGTTGAAAAGGCAAGGGATATCTTGGCTGAAAGGTTGTCAAAGAATGGGATCCCTCTTGAAGTCATCCGGGGGAAGCGTTGTGTTGACGTCGGGTGCGGTTCTGGCCGTTTCAGTTTCGCGTTAAGGATGCTCGGCGCTGAATCTGTCACTGGTATTGATTACGGGACGCCGGGGCTCGGTATTGGTGAGGCGGTTGCCAAAGGTCAGGGCATTACCAACGTAGAGTTTCAGACGGCAAATATCCTGGACCTCCCATTTGACGACGAGAGCTTTGATTTTACATATTCGAACGGCGTGATACACCATTCCGAGGATATGGAAAAAGGGCTCAGTGAATTGTTCAGAGTAACAAAGAAAGGCGGTCGCATCTGGCTCTATATTTATGCAGATGGGGGAATATTTTGGTACTCAAGAAAAGTAATGCCTGAAATTTTGAAAGAGATACCTCAAGAATATACGATGATGATTCTTGATTCTATCGGAATGCCTTCTGACAGGTTCATTTTTTCGGATAACTGGTACGTTCCGATAGAACGCCATACTTCATTGGTCGAGTGCCGCAGACTGTTGGAACAGTATAATCCACAGGCGATCACTCGTTTAGAGCATGGCCGCGATACGGACCTGGAGGACCAGGCCATCTTTGGTGGAGGAGTCGGGGCGGTGATGTATGGAGATGGCGAGCTGCGTTTTCTTATCGTAAAATAGCCTGTAGGTGTGAGGTTGAAATGAAGCGCCCTGAAATAATAGCCGAAATAGGCCAGAATCACAACGGAGACATGGCCCTTGCTCGCGAACTGATAGTCGCGGCGCAAGAGAATGGCGCGGATGTTGTGAAGTTCCAGGTTTATGACGCACGCTCGTTGTTTCCACGTGAGAATAATCCTTGGTACGATTACAACGTGTCGACAGAGCTCTCCATGGATGACGTAGATAGCCTTGCAAGCTTTTGTAACGATCGTGGTGTTGAGTTCTTGGCCTCAGTTTTTGACGAAACTCGCGTTGATTGGCTTGAGGCTGTCGGGGTGAAACGTTACAAAGTGGCCTCTCGGTCTATTCACGATGGGAAATTGATAGAGAGGATTATCCTTACTGGGAAGCCTGTGATTGTTTCTCTCGGGATGTTGGACGTCGGTAGCTTCCCAGTAATTAATCACGCTCCAGTGGATTTCCTGTATTGCGTGTCAAAGTATCCTGCTTCTCTCGATCAATTGAAGCTGAGTTCTATTGATTTCAGTAGGTACTCAGGGTTTAGCGATCATACTGTTGGTATCAGCGCAGCAGTCTATGCACTTGCTTCTGGTGCTAAGATAATTGAGAAGCATTTTACGTTGGATAAGTCACTCTACGGGCCAGACCATTCGTGCAGCATGGGTTCAGAGGAATTGAAAATGCTGTCAACCTTCAGAGACGAATACATGCTGCTGCTGTAACTGATGATGGCGCATGTTGTTGGAGGTGCAGTGTACATATGAGTGCTCCTAAGGTTACTGTATATATTCCTTGCCATAACTATGGTTCTTACCTGCAGGAAGCGATTGAAAGCGTTTTGCGTCAAACGTTTCAGTCCTGGGAATTGCTTGTCATAAACGACTGTTCCTCGGATGATACTGCAGAGGTCATGTCCTTTTATAAAGGTGATGAAAGGGTTCGCCTATTCAATACACAGTACAGATCTTTGCCAAAAGTTTGCAATTTTGCTGTTCGTGAGGCTCGTGGTGAGTACATAATACGATTGGATGCAGATGACTACTTTGACCCTAACATCCTGCTGGTCTTAACGGCCCAACTGGATGCGAATAGCAATTATGCCTTTGCATTTTCGGACTACTACCTGGTGGATGAGTCCGGTCGAGTCTTTGCGCATGAGTGGCGGGAGAAGTTGTTCGAGGTTAACCACGTCTTTGATGTGGCGCCCAATGGGGCCTGTTGCCTTATACGTAAGCGTGTATTCAAAGAAGTGAACTTCTATCGTGAAGATCTTGGTGCGCAAGACGGCTACGATTTGTTCAACAAAATATTAAATAGCTACTTATTCTGTAATGTTAATTTACCATTGTTCTACTACAGAAGACACTCAACGAATCTGACTGGAAGCACGCAGCGTATCCTCACCGCACGTCGTAAAATAATGCGCGATTCTGTAGTGAACCAAATCGAGGATCACCGCCCGATCAGCTTGTTTATACCTTGTCGGCGTAATTATGATTTTGCTCAGGACCTTTGGAATGCCGACCTCAATGGAAAAACTCTCCTTGAGCGTGAACTTGAAAAGGCTTTACCGTCGAAGCTGTTCGATCATATTATTGTTGCGTGCGACAATCCCAGTGCGAAGCAGATAGTGGATAAATTCTGCGATGAGCGGATCATTTTTCATCTGAGAAGGCAATGCGATACGATACGTTCAGCTTCTCTTGCCCTCACATTGGATTCAATATTTTCAATTGTTGACCCTGCAAGGCTTGGCGCCACAGTGATTAGTTATCCACAGGCGCCGTTCGTCACTCTGGATTCGTTAGAAGAGGCGTTTTATACGCTGGCAATAAACAACTCTGATGCGGCGATGGGTGTCCTTGAATTGTCTTCGCCATTGTACCGTCGAGATTCTCACGGCCTTACGCAGCTCAACCCGTCGCGCGGCTTTAAAAGTGATTTTGACGCTATATACATGCATGTCAACACTGCACAAGCATTTAAAAATAGAAACATAGCAAAAGGTTCTTTGGGCGGTCCTTTTGTGGTTCATTTTCCCATGCAAAAAAATGAAAGTTTGTTCATTAATACTAGTCAGTCTCTACGGATCGCTTCTATCTTGCTAAGCGACCAGGAAGCGATCGACTCTGATGTGTAATAACAGTCATTTAGCATTTTTACTTATGCTATTCGAGGGGGCACAGATTTCGCGGCGTTGAGTATTTAATGTACTGGTTCTGTTCAGGTTTCTTAAAGCATCTGTTTTGGTGCTGTGCGATATTGTGTTGTTGTTGTGAGCAGCCGGCCATAATTTGTTGTTTGTGCTTGGACCGTTTCCATTAGGCGTCTGCTTTTGTACTCATTCTTTTACATGGATGGGCATGCATCTTGAGTTCTTCAAAACAAACAACACTGAACAAGGTCTCGCCTTCCAAGGGTAAGTTTGGCGTTATCGTTGCTGCGCGGAGCGGTTCAGTGCGTCTCCCAGGCAAGGCACTGCTTCCACTCTGCGGCGTTCCGATGATCACGTACCTGCTCCGCCGCATTATCCACTCAAGGCTTGCCGACACGATTGTCTTTGCCACCACTGATTTGCCTCAGGATGACGAGCTGACGCGGGTCGTACTGGGTGAAGGGGTGCCAGTCTTTAGAGGATCAAGCAATGATGTGGTGCTACGGTACGTCCTTGCAGCGTCAAGATATGAATTGGATTATGTGGTGCGGGTAACTGGTGATTGTCCTTTTGTTGATGCACGCACCCTTGATTACTGCATCTCTCTTTGCAAAAGTCTTGAGCGCTTCGATCTGGCAACGACAAAAAGACAGTTCCCCGTGGGAATTGATTACGAAATTTATGATGCTTCTCTCATGCGAAATTTGCATAATGCAAATAGCTTGACACGAGAAGAGCGCGAACATCTTACCTTGCATATATATAATATGGAATCCGACTTCATTGTTCATAGGCTGTCTCCTAATCCGATGTGGCTATGCAATGATACCGCTTTTACTGTCGACACCAAGGACGATTATTTCTTTGTGTCATCCCTTGCGGCACGGCTTCCATCGGTTTCTGCCGATCTCGAAACAATCATAGAGACTTCGCGACGCATGATACACCCATGAAGACAAAATACTCAAAGCCTCTTGGCGACATCTCGCTGGAAAGTGAGGAGTGGATAGCGAATGAAGACCGCATTTTGGCGCAGCAGTCTGAGCATCTGGCCAGCTGTGAGCCCAGTGGAATACGCACGGAATGCCTTCTCTGTGGCTTAAGTCTCAATGATGCACCGCGCTTTTCGCACCGCAGTATTTCGTATCTTTCGTGCCCGCAGTGCACACATATCCAGGCCGAAGAGATCCTCAGCGATGCTGCAAGTTGTTTTGATGGCGTTTATCCGGCCCTTGAAATTGATCTGTGGCAGTCAAGATGCAACCGGATATACACTCCAAAGCTCCAGTGGATATTGAACGAACTGGATTCCAGCTGGATGCCAAGCGGCAAATGCTTGCGAGAGCATTGGTTCGAGATCGGAACTGGAGCTGGCTACTTTCTGGGTGCCTTAAAGGCTGCCGGCGCCGTTCACTGCCGCGGTATTGATGCTGATCCGCATCTTGTCGCAAGGGCCAACAGCTTCCTTGGGAAAGACACGGTCGCTTGCACCGGCAATTTCGGGCATGCAATAGAAGGCTCCCAGGCCAATATTTTCGTCAGCTTTTTTGTGCTGGAGCACTTGAGTGACCCCTTGCCGCTTATCAAGTCCTTACGGTCGAAGCCTGCGGGCACAATATTCGCCTTCTCCGTACCAACCTACGGCCTCAGTGCGATTCTTGAAAGCGCTTTTGGCTGCCATGCTGCGAGGAATCTGGACAACATTCTGCATCGGCAACTCTACACCGATGCTTCCATAGAGCGCTTGCTACGCAGCATCGACTACGAACCTCTTGCTCAATGGGTGTTCGGACAAGATGCCCTTGATTTCAAGCGCGCAATCCTGAAGCCTCTGCTTTCCACCTATGATCGAAAGATGTTCAGCTATGTGGAGGCGCGCTTGAACGACATCATGGAGCTATTGCAGGGGGCTGTCGACATCTCCCATTTGGCCGACGCGCGCCATGTTTTGGCGGTTAAGCGATGAAAAGGGTTGCGATTGTCGATTCTGGGGCTGGGAACCTCACCTCAATTTTCAATGCGCTCAAGGCCATTGGCGCAGAGCCGTATTTTTGGTCTTCGGCAGCCCAGGCGATAGATTGCGAGCATCTTGTTCTGCCGGGAGTGGGGAGTTTTCCCGATGGGATGGACAGGCTCACGAGCTCAGGCCTTGCCAGCGCCGTCGTTGCCCATGCCCGCGCAGGGAAGCCGATCCTGGGGATATGCCTCGGCATGCAGCTCTTGGCCGACCACGGTGACGAGTTTAAGCCCACCCAGGGCCTTGGTCTCATCCCGGGCCGCGTGACAAAGCTCAAGGTGGAGTCTTCCCTGTTCAGGCTTCCGCATATCGGCTGGAATGACGTTACGTTTCGGAGCGGCACGCTGACCAAGGGGCTTGGGGCATCCGCTGATTTCTACTTTGTCCATTCCTATGTCTACGAAGACCCAACTGCTCCCTACGTTGTCGGATGTTGCGAGTATGGGGCGGAGGTCGTCTCGATCATCGAATCCGGTAATGTCTTTGGAACACAGTTCCATCCTGAGAAAAGCCAGGCTGCAGGCCTCACCATCTTACGGAACTTTTTAAGCGTATGCTGAAACATCGGCTCATTCCTGTATTGTTCCTGAAAGACGGGTTTCTCGTCCGCAGTGAATCGTTTACGGTTCACCAAAACATTGGCAACCCTGTTGCGCAGGTCGAGCGGTACAATTCTTGGAATGTCGATGAGCTGATCTACATAGATATTTCGGAAGTCAACGTGTACTCTGCAAAGAGATGCGACATGGGGAATGCACAGGATCTGCCGGCTAACGTGAGCGAGCTTGTGAGCATTGTCGCTCGGCGGTGTTTCATGCCGTTGTCTTTTGGGGGGGGGATTCGAACCCTTGAAGAGATTCGCGCACGGCTCAGTTTGGGAGCGGACAAGGTGACGTTGAACACCCTGGCCGTTGAAGACCCGGAGTTCATCACTGCCGCCGCCCACCGGTTTGGAAGCCAAGCCATCATCGTCTCCATCGATGTCAAACGTCATGACGACGACAGCCTGGAAGTGTATTCAGACCGCGGAACGCGGGCGACGGGACTCTCCCCCGATGTGTGGGCCCAGGAGGCTGAGCGGCGTGGTGCTGGGGAGATTTTGCTGAATTCGATTACGCGTGACGGGAAGGCGGCGGGCTATGATCTCGATCTCGTGCGCCGGGTGGTAACCGCGACGGGCATTCCTGTTATTGCCTGCGGCGGCGCCGGAAGCTACAGCGATTTTGCGGAGGCGGTCACGCGCGGTGGCGCCTCCGCAGCGGCCGCAGGCAACATCTTCCATTTCAAGGAGCTTGCATATCCCCTTGCAAAGAAACATTTGAAAAGTGCTGGCCTCAACTTTCGCTGACGGGACCATGCCCCCTCACTCCAGGAGCCTTTATGCAATATTGTACCAGTTGTGCGTTCCCGGCTGTTGCGGCAACTCCGCTCACGTTTAATGCGGCTGGAGTATGCAGCGGCTGCCGCGCCACGGAAAGCAAGCGCGCGATTGACTGGAGCACCCGGCGTGAGCTTTTCCGTAAGTTGGTGGACGAGTATCGCAATGACTCAGGGTATGATTGCCTCTTGCCCGTTAGCGGAGGCAAGGACAGCTACTTTGCCGCACATGTTGCGAAGGAGTTCGGCTTAAAGGCTCTGATGGTCACATATCATGGAAACAACTACCTTCCAGAAGGCGAACGCAACCTTCTGCGAATGAAAGACGAATTCAATTTTGACCATATCATTTTCCGCCCATCGACAGATGTTTTGATTCGCCTGAACCGTTTGGGCTTCACCAAGACGGGCGACATGAACTGGCATTGCCATGCAGGAATCTTCACATATCCCATGCAGCTTGCCATTCGGTTCAGGATACCGCTCGCGTTCTGGGGGGATCATGGATTCACTGAGCAGGGCGGCATGTATTCGCACAATGATTTTTTTGAATACACCGCAAAAGACAGATACGAGCACGCGCTACATGGGTATGACTGGCCTGACTTCGTCGAGGAAAGCGAGAACCTGTCGGCCAAGGACATGCAGTTTCTCATGTACCCGTCTGACGATCAGATACTTGACGTGGGCTTGCGGGGCATTTTCCTGAGCAACTATTTCTACTACGATGGCACCGTTCACGCCGACATCGCGCTGAAAAATTACCACTGGGAGGCGGCTGAGCAAGATTTTGATCGCACCTTCCGCCGGACGTCGAACCTGGACGATATGCATGAGAACGGCGTTCATGATTACCTCAAGTTTATCAAATTTGGCTATGGCCGGGGCACAGACCACGCCAATTACGAGATCCGCGAAGGGAGAATGACCCGGAAAACTGGCATCGCCATGGTGCGGAAGTATGACCATGTGAAGCCAAGGGACCTGCAGCGGTGGTTATGCTATGTGGGAATGTCCGAGGATGAGTTCGATGCCCTTGCGGACGAGTTCCGTGACAAGCGTGTCTGGCGCATTGTGGACGGTCAGTGGGTGAAGGACAACATCTGGGGCGGCGAGTCTGCCTACGGACCGGTGAAAGGGCTTCCTGCCTGGGCAAAATGAGTGTCGCCGGGGCTCCGGGCACGCTCCGCCCCGCCCTCTCGCCGACCGCCTTGGGCCGCACGATCTACGCAAGGGAATGAAGCCAATGAACGACGAGCCGTGCAGGTACGAATACGAGGTTGATCTCGGGGACGACTCCGCTGCAACCTATGTGACGCAGATGACTGGCCACGGCAAGCGTGTGCTGGATGTTGGCTGCGGCCCGGGTTCAATCACCAAGGTCCTCGCCGGGCAAGGCCAGTGCATTGTCACCGGCCTTGAACTCGACCAGGCGTCCATCGAACGGGTACAGGCCTACTGCGCGGAAGTCATTCAAGCCGACCTCAACTCTTCTGATTGGCCGCACCTTCTTGACGGTTCCGCGGGCTTTGACGTGGTCGTGGCGGCGGACGTTCTGGAGCATCTGTATGATCCGTGGACCGCGCTTCAGCTCATGGTGCCCTTGCTGGCGCCCGGTGGGAGCGTCGTGGTATCACTTCCGCATGCCGGGCACGCGGCCGTGGCGGCATGCCTGGTCAGCGGGGATTTCGCGTATCGCGAGTACGGCTTGCTCGACCACACGCATATCCGCTTCTTCTGCCTCAAGAACATCGAGGAGTTGTTTGCCCGCGCCGGGCTGAAGATTGTTGAGGCGCGCTACGTGATGACCTCGCCCGAGAAAACGGAGCTGGCTGAGAGTTGGTCGCAGGTGCCCGCGTTGCTCCAGGCGGCGCTGGAGAGCACCCCCCACGCGCACGTGTATCAGGTGGTGGTAAGGGCGGTGCCGCTTGATGCCCCTGGCGAGGCCGTCGCGCTGGAGGCTCCAAGTTCCAGGCCTCGCCGGGCCTCCAAGTGAAGGACGTGCGATGGCTCGTTTCTTGCCACGGCTCCACTGGTGGCTGCAGACCTGCGACCTGGGACGGAAGCGCCTTGTGAACGGCTACAAACCCATGATGGAACAGCTGGCGATGATCCGCCGTGACCCCGCAATCTCCCCCCTGCATTTTGGGGGTGCGTGGCCAGGGCGACCCAGCGCACGGCTGTTCGTCATGCCTCTGACATCATGACGCAGAATCGGCCGACCTCCTCTGCTGGGGCAATGCGCAGCGGCGCTGCCCCCAGCCCAAGACTCACCGGGCGGGCTTTTCCCCCGGCCGTAGGGCTCCAGGCATTCCTCTGCCCCAACCCGTTCCTGTATGCGGAATTGCGCCCCGATGGCGCTGTCTCCCCTTGCTGCTACCTGAACATGACCATCGGCAACGTCCGCGAGGCGTCGCTGCAGGAGGTCTGGAACTCGCCCCAAGCCCAGGGACTGCGCGCCTCCATCCTGGACGGCTCCTACCGCTTCTGCGATGTGGGCAAATGCGCCGGCATGCAGAAGGCCCTGCAAACAGACCAGGGCCGCACAGCCCCCCCGCGCTACCAGCTGCCCTATGAGCTGCTGCGCCGTGAGGAGCTGCGCGGTACCGAGCACGCCTGGATCGAGCAGTGGACCCCGGAAACCGCCGCGCCGCCTCCGGTCATCATTTCCCTGGAGGACGACTCCAGCTGCAACCTGAGCTGTCCTTCCTGCCGCAAGGCGCCTCACGCCTTGCCGCTGGCGGACAGCGCTCGGCTGGAGCCGGTGCACCAGGACCTGTTGCGTCAGCTTGACGCCAGCGGCGGAGAGCTCTGGCTTTGCGGCGCGGGAGATCCTTTTGCCAGCCGGGCCTACAGAAAGCTGCTCCAGACCTTCGATCCCGCTGCCCATCCCCTGGTCCGCTTCCGCATCGACACCAATGCTGTGCTGCTGACTCCAGAGATGTGGGACAAGACCCTGGGCCGCTATCCGGAGCGCGTCAGCTTGCTGGCGGTGTCCATCGACGCGGCGGAGGCAGGGACCTACGAGCGGCTGCGCCACGGAGGGGACTTCGGCCAGCTCAAGCGCAATCTGGCGTTTCTTGGCCAGAGGCGCCTGGAACATCCGAACCTGCGTCTCATCCTGCGCATGATCGTCCAGCGGGACAACTTCCGCCAGATGCACGACTTTGTGGCTCTGGCGCGGAGCTTTCATGCGGACCGGATCGTATTTTCCGCCCTGGGGAACTGGGGCAGCTTCACGGCAGAGACCTGGGAGGATCTGGCGGTCCACCGGCCACAGAACCTCTATTTCGAGGAATTGCTGACCATGCTGCGTGATACTGCCCTCAATGAACAGGATATCGATCTGGGCAACCTGACGGCGTTGCTGGACCATCCCCGGCCCCGCCAGGAGGCGGCCAGCTCCACGCCTGCCTGCGCATGCTCCGGCGCGCCGGACCCCTTCGCGGAAGGGCTTGTTGAGAAGCGGGCCCTGGCCATCGCCTTCCACCTGCCGCAATTCCATCCCATCCCGGAAAACGACGAGTGGTGGGGCAAGGGCTTCACCGAGTGGACCAACACGGCCAAGGCGGTTCCGCTGTTTGAGGGGCATTACCAGCCCCACGTTCCGGCGGACCTGGGCTTCTATGATCTGCGCCTGCCCGAGGCCCGCGCCGCCCAGGCCCGCATGGCCGCCGAATACGGAGTGGACGCCTTCTTGTACTGGCACTACTGGTTCGGCAACGGCAGAAGGCTGTTGGAGCGTCCGGTGGACGAGATGGTGCGGTCGGGCCAGCCGGATTTCCCGTTCTGCCTGGGCTGGGCCAACCAGACCTGGTCAGGCATCTGGCACGGCGCCCCCAACCGTGTGCTCATGGAGCAGCTGTACCCCGGCCAGGAGGATTATCGCGCGCACTTCGAGGCCCTCATGCCGGCTTTTGCCGACCCGCGGTATCTGAAGATTGAAGGCCGCAACCTGTTTCTTGTGTACAACCCCTCTGGCCTGCCTGACGCCACGGCCTTCACGGCGTTCTGGCGGGAGCTGGCGCGAGCCCAGGGCCTGCCGGATTTCCACTTTGTGGAGCACGGCGGGTGTGTGTGGGTTGGGCGCGGGTTTGACTCCTGCGTGGCCAACGCCCCCTTCATCGACTTCAACGACAAGACGGCCGACGTGCGTTTCCACGATCCCGACCATGCTCCCACCGTGCGCGAGTATGCCGACTACGTGCGCCACATGGCCGGGGTGGAACTCGGCCCCGGCGAGCACCCCCTGGGAATCAACGGTTGGGACAACACGCCTCGCAGCGGTGGCAGGGGCCATGCGCTGCATGGCTCCACGCCGGAGCTGTTCGAGGCGCATCTGGAGAGCCTGGTGCGGAAGATCGCGCACCGGCCCAAGGCCTCGCGCATCCTGTTCCTCAAATCCTGGAACGAATGGGCCGAGGGGAACCACCTGGAGCCGGATCTCCGGTGGGGCTGCCGCTACCTGGAGGTGTTGCGCAACGTGTTGTACAAGAAGCCCGACAGTTGAGAAGCAGAGCCCGCAGCACCCTTCACGAGCCGTTGCCGGAGAGAAAATGACCATACCCCATGTCGAACAGCTTACAGACAGCGACCGACTTGTCGCGATCATCATCCATGCGGAGTACTGCCAGCCCGGAATAGCCTTTTTCACGCCCAACAGCTTCTCGCAGCAGTTGGCCGCCATGTGTCACCCCAAGGGGCACAAGATCCAGGCGCATCTGCATAAGCCGCTGCCGCGCCAGGTGCTGCACACCCAGGAGACCCTCTTCGTGAAACGGGGGGTGGTGAAGGTCAATTTCTACAACGAGCAGAAGCAGTACCTGACAACCCGCACCTTGAAGACAGGGGATGTCATACTGCTGGTCTCTGGCGGCCACGATTTCGAGATGCTGGAAGAGACCGAGATGATCGAGGTGAAGCAGGGGCCCTACGCCGAGAAGGAAGACAAGGAGCGTTTCGTTCCGGAGCCCCGCGAGCAATAGGCCTCAGCGCCCCCGGTCAGGCTGGTCATGTGCCCGGCGCGCGGGGCGCCGCGCGAGGATGCGCGTCCCTTCAGGGAGCGAGGGCCCCCACGCGGAGCAAGTCTTCCTCGCTGTCAAATTCCGCCCACTGCGAATGGATCGGGACGCCGAAGACAGCGTACCCGGAGAGGATCAGGAGCTGGAGCGCTCCTGTCATGTCGAGCCTGTCCCGCCTGGCGGGCCCCAGGCCCTCCCGCACCCGCTGCAAGGCTTGCCAGGCCACGGGCCGGAAATGCAGGAGCCCCATGTACTGCCCCTGGATCTCCGCCACGGACGCCGGCTTTTGTCCGATCTCCAGGATGCGTGCAGTTTCGTCGATGCGGAAGGTTTCCGCGTCCTTCAGGGGGTCACCGAAGCGCGCCGTCCACAACCGAAGCCAGTCCAGGTCATAGGCCACCGCGAGGTCCGCCTCGCTGCCAAGCACCGCGTCAACGGCGGCGCGCTTGTACACGATGTCCGAGTAGCTCACGATGCAGTCGCCGCTCTCCAGCCATTCCCTGGCGCAGCTCAGGGAGGTGACCATGTTCGTCTCCGCCCAGCGCTCGTTGTGGAACTCGCGCAGTCCGAACCCGGCAAGGGCGTCGCGCCTGTAGCCGGTCACCAGGGCGATGTCGCACACTCCGGCGGTGCGCAGGGCTTCCAGTTGCCAGTGCAGCAGCGGCTTGCCGCGGAATTCCACAAGACATTTCGGCCTGTCGTCCGTGAGGGACTTCATGCGGCTGCCGCGTCCTGCGGCCAGGATGATCGCCTTGGTCGTCATCGGTGCTCCACGGCCAGGGGAGGCCTCCGGGCGGGGGTTTTCGTCGGGTCAGCGTGCCAGCGCCTGGCGTACCAGGGCGACGTCCTCCGGGGCGATGGTGCCCTCGCGCTCCGGGTGCCACATGATGCCCCACTGCCGCGCCCGGCGGCAACAGGCGAACTCGATGCTCTGGTCCTGCGCACGGGCCAGCGCCTCCCAGCCCTCGCCAAGGGCCAGGATTCCCCACTGGTGGAAGCTGTTCACCTCGCGGCGAACCTCGCCGGCGAGTTCATGCCGGTTGGCCACGTGCCCCTGCAATGCAGACAGCGTTGCGCCGCCACGCTGCGCCAAAAGCTGCAAACCGTGGCAGATGCCGAAAACAGGCGCGCCGTGGTGTGCGGCGAGGTCAAGCAGCAGCGTCTCCGTGGCCTCGCGCTCCGGGGTGTCTCCGCCCAGGGCAAGCAGGTCGTTGCCGCCGGAGAGCAGCACTCCCTCCGGCCGCACCGCGTCCCATATCTCGCGCGCGCATTCCGGGACGTTGGGCACGGGCACCGGCAGGTAGCCGCAGGCCAGCAGAAATCGACACAAGCGCTGGTCCAGGGCGTCCCGCCGCTCCTGGCGGCCTGGGTGCGCGTCCACGCGCTGGGAGACGAGTAGGGACCTCATGCCAGCACTTCCACCTTGCAGTTGGCGCAATCCATATCCAGTGTCCGCGCCCTGGACCAGAGCTGAAAGCGGGCCTCGCCAGCGCCGATGACCGCCGGGATGCCCATCTCGTTGGCGCGGATGGCCATGTGGCTGTTGGCGCCGCCGTAGGCCGTCACCAGTCCGGCGATGCCCCGGGAGAACAGCCAGTCATAGCCGGGGTCGGCGCTGGAGATGCAGGCGATCCTGCCTGCCAGTCCGTCCGGCTCGGCCAGCACGCCCACCTCGGCTCGCACACGCTGGAGCGTCACGTAGTTCGGCTCCGACTCGGGCAGCTCAAAGCTCCACACGTCCTCCTCGCGGGTGATGAGCGGCGGCAGGATGATGCCGCAGGATCTTTGGTGCTGTTCCCGGCCCGCAGCGATGCTCTGCGCGAAAATCGCCTTGATGTCCGCAGACGAGCGGTACAGGTCGTAGATCACATCGCTGTTGAGGTAGGAGAGGTCCTCGCGGCTGAAGCCGTGGCGCTCGCCCAGGTCCACGATGAGTGCCAGGGCGTCGCTTAAGTTGCGGGTGAACTCGAACTTGGACGACTCGCGCAGCTCAATGCCCGCCTGAAGGAAATCGAAGAAGCCGAGGACGTCATGCTCCAGGCCGTGGGTCTTGAGCAGTTTGGCGATCTCGCGCATCTGCCGCAGGGAGAGCCGGAAGGGCTCCTTCTTGTGGTTGCAGGCGACCCGGGCGTTCCAGTCGAAGTACGTGTCCGGGGCCTCATCGTAGCGCGGAGACAAGATGTCATAGGTGCCGGGTCGCAAGTGTCCGTACTTGGCCAGGAAGGTCGAGCGGTCTAGGCTGGCGAAATCTCGCGGCAGTTGGCTTGAAATGGTGTCCAGGTTGTTGATGAAGCTGTCGCGCTCTGTTCCGGTCATGATGCCTTCCGCCATCAGGGACCGCAACAGGATCACCGCGATGAAGCCAGCCCTGGCCAGCCCGGCGAAAGGCAGCGTGCCATAACGCTTGCAATCCTCCAGCAGCCAGTAGATCCGCGAGACAGGGTCGGTTTTGCCCGCGTACAGTTGGCGGCGGCGTTCCGCCAGCACCTTGATGCGCTGCGCATCGTCGCGCCAGAGTCCGCTGTCAGGGTTGATGATGCGCTTGGTCAGGTTGCGCAGGCTGTCCGAGAGCGTCCGGCAGTCCTCGCCGGAAAAGCCCGCGTTCCGCAAATCCTGCAGCCGTGCGTCCAGGTCAAAGGAGTAGCAGGTGAGCACGATGTCGAACTCGACCTTGTCGTGCAGGTGCGGGTTGGCGAGCAGGCGATCCAGATAATAGTCCGCCAGCCTGTCTGCCAGGCCATCCTTGATGTCCGAGGGGATGAAGGAGTTGAAGCTGACACGCACGTCCACAAAGGGCTGGCCGCAGAGGTCCTTGAGCAGCGGGTGGCTGCGGACGTTCTTGTAGCCGTACTTGTCGCGCTGGTAGGCCCAGGTGGAGTTGGTGATGAGCTCGCGGTACAGGGAAAAGGCCAGAGGTCTTGGCCGGATGCCGATGATCTCCGCAGGATTCCAGTCCGGCATGACTCCGAAGATGGTGCGCTTGCCGAAGAGGAAGGGGTGGGGAACAAAGTCCTCGGCCGTTTTGGCGGCGATGCTCTGGATGAGTGCGGCGTGCTCTGCTGCGGGCGCCAGGAACTGGCGCATGACAAGGGCGCGGACCTGGAGCAGGACCACGCCTTCCGGCACCACTGCAAACTCGACGTCCAGCGGCGTTCCGGGGAAGAGCTCCTCCAGCTCCTCCAGAAGCCGGATTACCCCGGCGAGTCCCTCCGGAGCGGGGGTGGGCGAGAGCTTGTGGCGGATAAACTTGCGCGAGGCGTTGCCAGCGGTGACTGCGCTGGTGTCCGGCCCGTCCGTCCACTGGATGATGTGGTACGGCGCGCCGGAGGAGGCATCGGTGGTGAAGCCGACGCCAGCGCGCAGCACCCCGGTCAGTGAGGTCTGGACGAGCACCTCGTCCTGCGCGGAGGCATGCTCCCCGTAGGAGGCGATGACCGTCTCGATGGCCGCCCGGAGCGCCTCCCGGCCCAGGATCTTGTCGCAGGAGGCGAACTTTCCGGCAAAGGACTGGGTGGCGCCGTCCTCCAGCACGCTGCTGGAGCGGACGATGAGCTGCAAGTCCGGGGCGAAGCGTCGGGAGATGTCGGTCAGCACGGCCTCCGGCTCGGTATTCCACCTGGCGACGGAGAAGTAATGCAGAGGCTGGACCCTGGCAGACCGCACGACCTCGGACATTGACTCCAGGGTTTTCGCCTTGGTGGTCAGCGTGAGGCTGCTTGTCATGGTGTCACCTTGCCTGTTGCTTGTGGGGTGGCGGCTGTCCGGGCCTGGGGGGATGCCTGCCACATTAGGAACACTTTTGGGCGATGAGCACGTAGATGTTGCAAAACTGGTCCGGGGCGAGCCACATCAGCATGCTCTGCAGCAGATTCCCGAGCCAGGAGAGCCTGTAGCCTTCCTTGCGCGCAAGGTTTTCATTGAAGACCTTGTGCGAGGCCGCGCGAAACAGGGCGAACTTGTAGAATATGGGCATGTTCTCCACGGGGAACACCTGCTCGACCTGAAAACCAGCCTTGCTGAACGCGGCCACGAATTCACTCCTGGTCAGGTTCAGCTTGTGGAAGTGCAGGCCTTTCCCCCGCCCTGCGGGCCGCTTGGCGCGGACGCGGGCCAGCCAGTCGGTCAGCCGCGTCTGGACGTTGTCCGCCCGGAAGGAGGCGCACACGCGGCCACCCTTTTCAAGCACCCGGTGGGTCTCCGCGATGGCCTTGTCCAGGCCGTGCTCCAGGTTGTGGTAGAGCCCGAAGGCGAAGACGTAGCGGAAGTGCTCGTCCGGGAACTCCAGGTTGGTGATGTCCCCCACCACGACGCGCAGAGAGGCGTCCGCCTGCTTGAGCTTTTCGATGGCCAGTTCGATGAAGTCCATGCCGATGATCTCGTGTCCGCGATCATGGTAGTAGCGCAAGACTCGGCCCGCGCCGCAGCCAGCCTCCAGAATCCTGCCCCGGCCGGAGGTCATCGCCAACTCCGCGTACTTCAGCGGGTAGCCGTCAAGATGCTCAACGGCCCCGTCCGCAGAGATGCCGGCCCATCTGTCGGTCCAGTACTGTTTGTTGGTTGCGCTGCGGTAGGTCGTTCTCATCGCGGCGCCACCATTTCCGGGAAAATTTTGCCCAGCCAGGAAGTCATGTGCTCGTCCCCATCGTGTTCCTGTTCCGCCACCCGGCACGTCGCCGCAGCCATTGCTCCCGACATGCGAAAATCGTGCTCGCGCTGTGCGGCCGCAAGTCCGGTACGCTGCGCCAGGCGAGTGCCCGGCCAAGGCAGGGGGGCAAACGGCCCTGCGTGGCGCCCGTCCCCGGCGGTGGGAGCACGCAGCCGGAAACCTGCGGGAATCGTGAACGCCGCATGCCCTCTGGCGTCGTGACGCGCTGCCTTCATGACGCTTCCAGCCTTTCAATGACGATGTTCTTGAGCACAGGGTGCACGACGAAATATGTCCTGCCTTCGCCCTCCGCCTGGGCCAGCATCTCCGCTTCGAGGCCGCCCCGCGCAAAGTTCTTGAGCACGTCGATGAGTAGGTCCGCGCGCAGCGCGCTGTCGTAGATGTAGTCGATGTTCAGGCCGCGAGGCGGGGGCGGATAGTGACGGCGAAGCAGTATCGGGCCGGCATCTATTGTCGGGACAAGCAAAAGTGCCGACACCCCGCAACGCTTCTCCCGCAGCAGGCTGTAGTAGATGGTTGTCGAACCGCGGTAATCCGGGAGCCACCCTGCGTGGATGTGCAGGAACTGGTATGCGCCGCAGAGTGAGGCCGGAACGATTTCACTACCATAGCCGGAGTATATCACTAGGCTTGGGGCCATGGCGTTGAGCTGCCGGATGATTGCGGAGGAGTTGACGGAGTCCTCTTCAAGCAGCGCCACCGGAGTCCCCAGTTTCTCCAGTGTCGCATCAAGGGGTTCGCAGGGGTCGGGAATGAACAGGTCTTGCACGGGCAAGCGCTGGAGCTGGTCGTCCGGCTGCCCGAGGCGGCGTGATGCCGCCGCCCCGTAGACGATGGCGCTCGCCGGGGACATTCCGGCGTTCAGCATGGCCTGGGCGTAAGCCTGGGAGCGCGCCGTCCGGGCTGCCAGGAACAGCACGTTGTCCAGGATCATCTAAAGCCCTCGCGCAGGGCCTCGACTGCCGCGAGCTCCTGGGAGATGAGCGCAGACAGTCGGGCTCCTTCAGCGGCATCGAGTCCTGCCGAGACCGCGCACAGCGTGTCGATGATCTTCATGGCCGCGTTGAGATACGTCAGGTGCCCCAGGGCGGCGTACGCAAGCAGGAGAATCTCCCCGGCGCGGATATACAGACCGAGGTCACGGTATTCTCCTGGCTCCACAGCGCGGAAACGTTCATCGTAACGGTGGTGAAAACGTTTGGCGACTTCGAATTTGTGGGTGATCTTGTCCAGCCACCGCAATGTCGCCGGTGCATATTCCTGTGCGGACACCCTGCTGAACAGGGCTTCAAGCAGCGCGGCGGTCTCTATGGCCACTCCGAAAAGAGGGAGGCTGCCAGCCCCGGCGGGCGGGACGCAAACCGGCTCCGGCAGACGCAGGGAAACGGCCTCTCGGGACGCGCGCCAAGCCCGCAACATGCCGGCCCCGGTGCTTGGCGTGTAGAAATAGGTGTTCCGCTCGTCAAGCCGGTCACCCTTGGAGTAGGCATAACGGTCCATCAGGCCCTCACCGGCAGGGAGGCTTCGCGCTCTTGCGCATCACTCTCAGCTCTTCGCATCCTCACCTCTTTGCATCCGCTGCGGGAGCTCTTCCAGGGGAACTTGACCGCCCGGCAGCGCCAACCCGACCTTCCGGGCGATGTGTCTGGCCAAGACCTCCGCAGGAATGTCAAACCCGCTGTTGTCGACGACCATGTCCGCCAGGGGCGGCCGCGGGAAGGCGATGTCCACGCCCACAACGTTCTGCGCTTGCCCGGCCATGGCCGGTCCGTATAGGCCCTTGGCGTCACGCTTCGCCAGCACCTCCACAGGGACGTCGATGAAGACTTCGAAATATTGTGAAAAGTTCTGGCGCCCCCGGGCCTGGACATCGGGAAAGACGGACAGCATGCAGCAGACCACGTTGATGCCCTGGCGGTCCAGCCAGGCGCAGATTTCGTAGATGCGCTCCGCATTCTTGCGTCTGCCCTCCAGCGTGTAGTCCGCAGGAGAGCGGTCCTGCGCGAAGATGGCCCGCATTTCGTCTCCGTCCACCAGCACGGTGTTGGGCGAAACGGAACGCCACAGACCATACAGGGCCCGCCCGATGGTGGTCTTTCCCGCCCCTGACATTCCAATTATCCATATTACCATGGCTCTTTTTGTATATCTTCCGCAAGCCGGGAACAAGAGCGGAGGGAGCATGTTGTCCGAATATTTGCGTGGTCGCCAGGGCGCGGGGATTTTTGCTTGACCCTGTGGGCCGCATGTGTTGGATTTTCAGGGTGAATTTCCAGGCGAAGCGCCCCAGGCACGGAGGGAGGCCCCTTTCCCAAGGCCCTTCGGGGGGTGGGGGAGGAACCTGCCCAGGGCGGTTTGGCCCGATGTTCGCATGAAAATGTTTCTTCAGCCTCTATTGGCCCTCATCAAGCGGAGGAAGTGTGGACTTCAGCTTTATCGTCGGATGCTGCTGGTTTCGCCAGGAGGACATCGCTCCGTTGCTGACATTGCTCCGGCAACGGCCGGAAATCGCCTCCGACAGCAGGATTGGGAACATCGACATCCAGTGGCTCGATCCCGGTGAATTTCCGATGACGGCGTATGATCGTGTGATGCGCGATTGCAGGAAAGTGTGCGAAAGCAGTAGCTTGGTGTCGGCAGCCGGGGCTGTGCCATGAGCGAACGCATCGCCATTTTTCATCCCGAGGGCAATGTCCCCAACAACCCGCACCTCTCCGGCTTGCTTGAGCGGCTCCTTGAGCGCGGGCACGAGGTGCATGTCTACAGTTCCCCGCAGCCAGGCCTTGCGCCTGTCCCCGGCCATCCGCGCCTGCATGTCCACCTTGTGCCGCCCCCGCTTGGCCCCTGGGAGCCCCTGCGCCACGTGCTGTTCCTCCCGGACACCGACGGGCGCACCGTGCAGAAGGTCGCACTGGCAGGGCTGCCCCGTTTTTCCCTGGTCCTTGGTGTGGATCTGGGCATTGTTGATGCCGCCAATGTCGCCAGGGCGCAGGGCGTTCCCCATGGGCTGCTGTCGTATGAACTGTACTTTGCCGCCGAGGTCGGCCCGGATCAGAAGCGGCCCGAGATTGCCGCCTGCCGCGATGTGGCCTTTGCCCTGTGCCAGGATGCCGAGCGGTCCGGGCACCTTGCGCGCGAGAACGGCATTGCCTGCGAGCGCATTGTCAACATGCCCGTGGCGGGCCGAGGCAGCTGCCCGGGAGCGCGGACCTTCGCCGTGCATGAGGCGCTTGGCCTTGACCGCGGCACCAAGATCGCCGTGAGCATCGGCAGCGTGGACGCGCCCTGGTCCGGCACGGGTCAAATTTTGGAGAACGTGGCCAAATGGCCGGAGGACTGGGCGCTTGTTCTGCACCATCGGTATGGCGCGCAATCCCTGAACCGGCTCCTTGCGGGCCTTGGCGAAGGAGTGCGGCGGCGGGTCCACGCCTCGCCATTCCCCAGCCTGCCGGCAAACGAGCTGGGCCGCCTGCTGCATTCCTGCGACCTCGGGCTGTGTTTCTACCTGCCCACGTATGACCACCCGCTGGTGGGCAGGAACCTGGAGCACATCGGCATGGCCTCCGGCAAGTTCACGACCTATCTGCAGCATGGCCTGCCGGTACTCGTGAGCGACCAGGGTGAGATGGGCGGGCATGTGCGCTGCGAGGGGCTCGGTTGGCAGGTCCAAGGCATCGGGGAGACCCACAGTGTCTTGGCCTCTGCGAGCAGGGAGGGCCTGGACGCGTTGCGAGGGAACTGCCTGGAGTTTTTCGCCCGGCGCTGCGATTTTGACGGGACCAGCGTGCCGTTGCTGGCGGCGATCGAGGACGCATGCCGCCAAGGACAGGAGATGACTATCGGCGCGGACGGCGGAGAGCCCGGCATCGAGGCGTATTGCGCCATCGCCCGGCTGCGCATGGCCGATGAGGATCTGGACGCGGCCGCAGCGGCGCTCATGGCGGCGCTGGAGCGGGCCGGCAACGCGGAGGATTTCGAGGCGATCTACGCCATCGCGCTGATCCTGCTCAGGCGAGGGGGGCTTTGCCAAGCGCAAGCCGTATTCCGGCGCATCCACGAGGACCGGCGGGTGGGGGCGGCGCTGGCCGCTTGGGCCCTTTTCAAAAGTGGCGAGGCCAGCCTGGAGCAGGGCAATGAGCGCGCTGCGGAGGCGTTCTTCGCGCAGGCCCTGCAACTCAACCCGACCCACGCCAAGGCCGCCCTCTTTCTTGCTCCGCCGCAGGCCCCGCTGCGGGTCCGGCTGGGTGCCGCGCCGGAGCGCGATTCCGTGGGGGAAGCCGCCGCAGGCATCGCCGTGACCATGGACCCGCTGGACCCCGGGCTGTGGCGGTACTATTTTTCGCGACGCCAGCCGGACCATGTCGAGGTGCGCCTCAACCGCCCCATGACCGGGCAGGACGCCGAACTCCTGGCCGGAGCGCTGGCCGGGCACCTGGCCCCTGGCGGTTTGGCCGTGGTGCGGCTGCCGGAGGGGGCGCCGTCCGAGGAAAGGGACGGGCCCGAAGCCAGCTTCGCGGCCCATGGACTCCAGGCGCAATGGGACCGGGCAGAGGGCGCGAAGCCCGCCGCCCTGCTTGTGCGGCTTTGCCCTTCGTGCTAGCCGGGGAGCGGTCGCCGACCTCAAGTGGACGGGCTTGCTGACCGATAGGACGCGTGTGAAAGCCACCATCCCGTTGCGGGTTTGCTGTTGAAGTTCGACCTGTTTTCGCAGAAGCTTTGCAAGCCGGAGCGCTCCGGGGGGCGCAATGCGCCACGTGATCATTAGAGACAAGGGAGCATCTTCGTGGAAATATCGACTGAGAGCGAGCTGGGGCCTATCCGCCCAGCGGAGTGGCACAATTACGTCGCCTTTTTTTTGACGTTGCGCTGCAACCTGAAATGTCCCTACTGCATCAATCTCCATGATGGAGGCTCGCGCAGCACCATGGGTAAGCGCACCATGGATGTGGAGAGCTGGATCAAGGCTGCCAACCGCCTGGAACTCCGGCCGGATTTGCCGCTGACCCTGCAGGGGGGGGAGCCCACGCTGTTTCCGGGATTCTTCCGCTTCGTCAACGCGCTGAAACCCGGCTTGAAGTGTGATCTGCTGACGAACCTCACCTTTGACGTCGCGGAGTTCATCGCCAACGTCCCCCGCGAGGTCTTCCTGCGAGAGGCTCCCTATGCCCCCATCCGGGTGAGCTACCACCCTGGCCAGAATGACATCGACGAGCTGGTGTGGCGGTATTTCCAGCTGGAGGAGGCCGGATTTCGCATCGGCATTTACGGCATTCTCCATCCGGACGAGGAGAAGCGCAGCCACATCCTCGCGACCAAAGAACGCTGCCTCAAGCTTGGGGTGGATTTCCGCACCAAGGAGTATCTGGGGGAGTGGCAGGGCCAGCTTTACGGGCAGTTCAAGTACCCCGGCTCGGTCATGGGCGGGCAGCTGCGCTCGTGCCGTTGCCGCACCGGGGAGTTGCTGGTCGACCCGGCGGGCCTGGTCTACAAGTGCCACGCCGACCTGCTTGAAGGCCGCGCGCCCTACGCCCACGTTTTGGATGCGGACCTCACGGCGGACGCCATCGACGAGTTCAGGGCGTGCGACAGTTACGGGGATTGCAATCCCTGCGACGTGAAGGTGAAGACCAATCGATTCCAGCAGTTTGGGCATACCTCTGTGGAGATAGTCGACGTGGATGGTCTTGCCCAATGAAAATACTCATCATCAAGCTTGGCTACTCGGAGACCCTTGACCCCGAAATGGGCAAGGTCACCAGCCTGGGCGACGTGCTGCGGACGACTCCGCTGCTCACGGCCCTGTTGGAGCTGCACCCCAGCGCCCAGATCACCTGGCTGGTAGACGAGGCGGCCTTTGGCCTGCTGGCGGGCAACATGCTGATCCACCGCATCCTCGTGGCGGACGCCTTTGTGCCCTTCCAGCTGATGCGCGAGAAATTCGATATCGTCATCAACCTGGAGAAGCATCCCGGCGTGTGCGCACTGGCCGACATGGTCGACGCCTGGGCCCGGTACGGCTTCCGGTTCGACGCGGCCTCCGGGACCTACCTGGCCTACGAGAAGGGCCAGGCATTTATCGATTACATCCGGGACAAGGGCCAGCCCCTGTCCGACCGTTCCCCCTGGCAGCAGAACCTCATCGAGATGCTGGGCCTGGAGTGGAAGGAACAGCCGTATGTCCTGGGCTACCAGCCCGGCACAGAGGTGCGCTTCGATGTTGGTCTGAATCATCTGGTCGGTTCCAAATGGCCCACCAAACGTATGCCGGAGGCCCGCTGGGCAGAGGTCGCCAACGCCCTGGAGGCCCGCGGCCTGAGCGTCTCCTGGCAGGAGGGCCTCGACAATATCCAGTGCTATTGCGACTGGCTGTCTTCGTGCCGGGTGGTGCTGACGCAGGACAGCCTGGGGCTGCACCTGGCGCTGGCCTTGAAGCGTCGTGTCGTCGGCCTTTTCGGCCCCTCGGACCCGCAGGAGGTGTTCCTCTATGGCAGCGGTGAGCTGCACCGCCACGAGGGCTGCCCGCACATGCCCTGCTGCCAGCCGCACTGCGCCTGGGAGGAGCATTGCATGTCCTCCATCGCTACGGAGCCGATCATCGAGGCTGTGCTGCGCCAACTCCAGGCAGGGGAACGGTGATGCCCCACTTCAAGTTTGCGGTGCAACCGCAGTTTGCCCCCGAGGCTCCGGGCGGCCTTTTGAAAGGTCAAATAATTCACGACTGGCTCCAGAGCCAGGCCCTCGCCATGTCTGACGCCGCTCCAGGGGAGCAGGATTTCACCGCCCTTTCGGAGCGTTTGCTGCTCTCCGGGCAGAAGGACTTCCTCATCTGGGACGACCTGCTCAAGGCCGCGGAGATGAGTTACTTCGCGGACCAAACTCCGCTCAAGGGGCCGTCCATCGATTTCTGCTGCGGCTTCGGGTTCTGGACCAGCAGGATTCTGGGCAAGATCGACGTCGGGGTGGACCTTTTCCCGGAAAAGGGCGCTTATGCCCGCACCGTCGAGGAGTTCGTGTCGCGTGGTTTCATCGGCGGGGCCTACCGCTCGGTGCTGCAGGCCGACGTGACCGGCCCCCTGCCCCTGCCCGACGACTTCTTCGAAAGCATCATCTCGGTCTGCTCCCTGGAGCATATCGAACGCGCCGACAAGGTCCTGGCGACCATGGCCCGCATCCTCAAGCCTGGCGGGCGGGCCTATTTCAGCCTGCAAACGGGCCGCTACATCGAAACCTTCGAAGAGATATTCCACCCGGACTATGTGAACTGGGTGCGCGAGAGCTTCACCATCCATGTGGACCGCACCTGGAGGGAGTGGGAGGATATGCTGGGCCAGGCTGGCCTGACCATCGAGCACAGGAGATTCGTGCTTTCCGAGCGCGAGATGAAGCTCAAGGCCTTGACCTACTGGAAGAACCCCTTCGCACCGGTCCTGGGCGAGCTGGAGCTGGGGCAGGCCGTCAAGGACATTCCGGAGTTCCGCCGTCATTATTATGACAAGGTGCGCCAGTGGAGCCGCAGCGAGGTCGATCCCGACGAGGCGTCCATTGTCTGCTTCACCTGCAGGAAGAAGAGTTGACGTTGGGAGAGTGCGCCGCCGGGGCTGACCCTGGCCTGTCAGGGCGATGCCCCAAAACCGCTCGCCCGGAGCCGTGCGCTTGAATCAAGGAGCAGCCATGCAGTGCCCTCTGTGTAACGGTCCGGCGGAGATCGTCTTCCGGCGGTGTGGCCAGCCTGGCAGCGTGCACATGCCGCCGGGGCAGACCGTGGAGCTCGCCATAGCCGGCTGCCGGGACTGCGGTTTCTTCTGGAACGTGGACGCCTTTGCCGATCCTGTGGCCTTCACGGCCCTGCTGGCCCCGGCTTACAGGGCTTACAACCTGCTGGACAACGACCTGCACGGCTTCCCGTTGGTCGACGAGCGGACGCGGACGGCCAAGGGCTTCCTTGACGCACACTGCCATTGGCCAGCCTTGTCCTATGTCGTCGAGGTCGGCTCCAATCGTGGTGATTTCCTGGCCTATCTGAAGCAGTGCCACGCCCACCTGCAGCTGCTGGGGGTGGAGAGCTCGCCCCTGTCCCTGGTGGGAGTGCCTACGCTCTTCAACGATGTCCACGACATCCATTTCTCGCCCAGCTTCGACCTGGTCATAGCCCGCCAGGTGCTGGAGCACATGGCTGACCCGCTGCGCTTCCTGTTGCACCTGGCATCCTTTGTTCGCGAGGGGGGCTGGCTCCTGATTGAAGTGCCGGTGCTGGAAAACGAGCTGGCGGAGGGCGTGGACCCTTGGGTGGTGGAGCATGTGGGTCACTATTCCGCGCGTGCTCTGGAGGTTCTCGGGCAGCGCGCGGGCCTGACGCTTGTCGCCGTGGAGGATTCCTACCAGTTCAGCGCGCTGTTCCGCAGGGCTCCGCATCCCGGCCCGCTGTTCACCGGCATCAGCAACGCGCGCTGGGAACAGGTGCGCGCCTTCCTCGCCGGGGTGGAGGAGCAACAGGCCCGGTGGCGCGAGTGGGCGGAGCAGGGCGGGGCGATCTGCTTCTATGGGGCGAGCAACGTCTATTTGGCGATCAGCGCCGCGTTGCGGCAGGCCTGGGGCGAGGACTTCTGGCGGGACTGCCGCCTGACCCTTGTGGATGACTCCCCGAGCAGGCATGCCGAGGAGGTGGGCGGCCTCCGGGTGCAGTCCCTGGAGTCATACGCGCCAGAGGGCAAGACGCTCTATGTCGTTTGCGCCATGTACCAGTACCACCGGCAAAAGATGGTGCCCAGGGTCTTGGCCCGCATGGGGCCCGAGGACCGGCTGAGCGCCATGTGGACGCCGTTGCCGCGCTGAGGGGCGTGGTTCTAAAAGTCGAAGACACAGCACTCCATCTCGTCCCTCCTGCCTGCATCAGGTAGAACTTCGATCCGATGTGCTCGATTGCGATGTGTTGAAAAGGTTGTCTAGCGTTCAAAACAAATATTTATTGCATGCACATTATGTTTGTACAATTCTACCACAAGATTTGAACAGAGCTATTTATGGAGGTCTGCTCCGCCAAGACCTCGCACAGTAAAGATAGGGTAATGTAAAAGCGCGACACTAATCCCAAACGTACTGGGAATGGCTGACAACGACGTCAAACTCGGGAGCGTTTTGCTTTAGCTGAGCAATAATGCTTTCGAAGTGGCATGAGCAGATGAATATTGGCAGTTTGGGCATAGAATTCAAATCAAAAGGCGTTACAACTGGAACGCCGTCCTTTGTCGTTCCAATTTTGAAAGAATCATTCTCAATGAAAGCTTTAATGTTATGCCCTTTAAAAATGTCCTTAACGCCTTCGAAAAATCCTCCGGTGCCCCAAATATAAACGTCCTTCGCATTGATGTTTACAAGAACATCTGAGAAGTAGCGAGCCGCCGCCGCAAGTCCTGACCCAGAAGGGCCAAATGCGCAATCATCTTTCAGCGCATCAAATTGGCCCCAACCAAAGTCTGGAATTTCCAGTTTGCTGATGCTGTAATATTCTTCTAGCAATCCTGTTCTATCGAGGTAGCTTCGCTGTACAAAGAATGCATAATGAGAAATTATTGTAGACCCACAGAACGCATTTAACTTTCCCATCTCAACAGGCTTGTCAACCGTGAGATAAAATTCATCAAGCTTCCAGTGAGGTATAACGCCCCCAAACGCAGCGAAGTCTTCGCCAAACCAGGCGCAGCAGTTAATGGATATTGTAAAGTTAAACATAAAATCGTCATACCTAAACATGTCAAGAGAACCTTGCCTGTATTGATCGAGGAAGAGTTTGTGAACGCGTTCAGCAAAAAGATTGTCTGCATATGTTACACCATCTCCTGCCCACGGTGATACATTAGTCAAACTCTGCTCGTCAAGCAGTCCATAACATTTGTGCATATATGTACAAACAGCGTTGTTGATTGTCATTGGAAGACACAAGAAAGCGTTACGTTTATTTATGCGGAAGTCGACAAACTTTTCAAAAAAATCATTTTCTATAAATACAACGTCGTCATCTAGCTTGATGTATATTGTGTTCGCTTGTATTGCTGTTTGGTAGAATCGACCTACATTGTCCGTTCTGACAGCGCTCTTCATTGGAGGAGCGGCGACGAGATGTATCTTGTCAAACATGCCAGCGACAATATCCATATATCTCAGGTCATTATCGTTAGACGTGTTCACCCACAGGTGGATTTCATCGATAATTTCTTCGCTGACGAGGTACGGGATCAAAGCATGCAGGTAGCGCCTTCTTCCCGCGGGGACAACGCAGACAACCTTCAACCCTTTGCGCATCAGCTTTCTCCTTCAGGGCCCTCAAGGGGTCTCTTTGTTATGAAACTCTACAGATGAGCAAATGTTGCGCCAACGGATCTAGTCGTTGTGGTGAGTGTCCTGCCGTCGCAGCCGATGCCCCGCGAGGGTAGGGTTGTTGTGACCAAATATCTTTCTGTTTGATGATACCATATAGTGGCGCGATTGACCATTTTTGCAAGTCCCTAAGCATTAAAACAATACTGTTGCTAGGTTACGGAGTCGGTGTGTCACACGTGACTGCCACATTGAACACCTGCTCGATGGCGAGATGGTTCATTATTCGCAAACGTCAAAGAAGAATCAGCTTTCCATTAAAGAGTGGAATCTTCGATAGCTCGTTGTAAATAGGCATGCAATTTGGTGTTGATATTAGCACATTGTCAATATTCCCTATGTTGTCAATGCAGTACTGTTGAGGCACTATACTAATCCCTGCGATGTTACTGCCATGTTTTCGTGTGTCTTTGTCGACTATGAATTTGACATAATATGCAAGTTTAGGGAAGTTGGTAAGCATTCGTTCAGTGAAGTCACCACCACACCAAATTGCGATTCTTTGTTGTGTCCCAACCGTCAATCGCTCAGACTCGAGATTCTCGATAAGGATTCTCTGTCTGTAGTCGTGTAGGCTTTCATCGCTACGTTCTGCTCCACCCCAAAGATGCTGATACAATTCCTGCGTTGGGGTCGTGTTAGAAGTCGAGTCCTTCATTTTCCTGGCGACAAAGTACAGAAGCGCTCCCTGGAATAGCGAGAAGGGAAGTTTTGAAATGTGCTCAAAGATGTACCATCCGTCCGAATTAACGAATATATATTTCATCTCGAGGATTTGATAGCCATTGGCTTGATAGTATTCCTTTAACAGGCAGGGAGAAAACTGATAGAAGCCGTGATCTACAAATCCATTTGTTGGGGCAAGATGTATAATTATGCCACCATTTTTAAGTAGGTGATGCACTGTGGCGAATGCATTTACTGGATTGAAAACGTGCTCTATTGTACCACCATTGTAAATTACATCAAATTGTTCAGGTATTTGATCGTTGTTGCTGCTATTTAAGTCGATAATGTAATCAGCATTTTCATAGTCATTTGCATCTGAGGAATATGCATCTACACCAAGTGCTCCAAAAAATGTTTTATCGTTTAGATACTGTACGCCAATGTCGGTTCTGTAGTAGGTGTTGTTTTTTATATGTCCCGAGATGTCATTTATAAAGATGATCCGACCCCCATCTTTCGAAGCAAATCCTCCAAGCTCAAGAGCTTTCAGGAATTGCTCGTCCGTGAGTTCCACGGTCTGTCTGCCTAGTTGTAGCAGCTTCCCCTTGCACTTCAGCTTGGAGAAAGTCTTTGCGAACAAGGCTGCGACTTCAAAGTTGATGCCCATATGATCCTCCGTGTTTTCACTCTATGGTATCATCCTGCCCTAGAAGTCGAGGGCTGCGGCCATCACCGCGTTCCAGGACTTCTCCGTGGGCTCCACCCGTGTCAGCCATTCGTAATGGAAAAGCAGGCGAAAGCCGCACCCGGCCAGATGATCGCGCAGCTCCGGCTCGAAGAAGTAGCGCATGCTGTGGACTTCCTCGGTCTGGCTGATGCGGTCGGCGCCTTTGTCGTGGGCGAAGATGGTATAATGCACGTCCACCAGGTTGCGGCCAGGGTGCGTGTGCGGCTCGGCAATGCGCGTGATCTTGAGCGCGTCGCTCTCCAGACGCTTCACCGCCACCTTGGGCGGGTCCGCGAGGACCCCGGGGCCGTGCCAGAAATCGAACAGGAAGATCCCACCGGGAGCGAGATGGCTTCGCGCGGTCGCCAGCATGGCCTGCAGGTCTTCGGTGGCGGTCTGGTAGCTCAGCACATGAAACAGCGCCGCGACAACATCGAAGCGCTGCCCCAGCCGGAGCGAACGGACATCGCCAAACCGGAAGCTGACGGTCTTTTGCCTCTCCGGTGCGGCCAAGAGCTTCGCCTTGGCGAGCTCGAGGCTCACGGCGGAGAAATCAACGCCCGTGACCTCGTACCCGAGCTCGGCCAGCGGGAAAGCGTGGCCGCCCGTGCCGCAGCCCAGGTCCAGCAGCGTGGCCGCGCCGGGGCGCTGGGCCTGGACCAGTCCGTGGACGTAGCGCGCCTCGCCCGGGTAGTCCTTACCATTGTACAGCAGGTCGTAATAGTTTGAGTAATCCTGGAAGATGTTCATGCCAGCACGCTCCGCAGGGCGGCAGCGGCCCGCTCTATGTGCTCGTCCCGCAGGGCGAGACCGCTGGGCAGGTAGAAGCCGCGCCGGGCCAGCCGCTCGGCGTGGGGATGGCGTTCCTCCCGGAACAGGCCCATGCGCATGAACACAGGCTGCTCGTGCATGGGCCAGAAAAAGGGCCGCGTGCCGATGCCTTCGCGGTGCAGCCGCTGCATGGCCTCGGGCACGGTGAGGCCCAGCGTCTCGTCAAGCACCACGCCGAAGACCCAATAGACGTTGTCTGCCCAGGGCGTCGCCGCCTGCGGCAGTTGGAGGCCGGGCACATCGGCCAGCAGGCGCTGGTAGCGGGCGCCTATGGCCCTCTTGCGCGCCAAGAATTCGTCCAGCCGCTCAAGCTGCGCCACCCCGAGGGCCGCCTGCAGGTTGGTCATGCGCAGGTTCCAGCCGAGTTCCTCGTGCACGAAGCGCCGTCCGGGCTGGAAGCATAGGTTGCGCAGGCTGCGGCAGCGTTCCGCCAGGTCCGGGTCGTCGGTGATGATCATGCCGCCTTCGCCGGTGGTGACGTGCTTGTTGGGGTAGAAGCTGAACACGCCCAGGTGCCCGATGCCGCCGCAGGGCTTGCCCGCGCAGGTCTGGCCGATGGCCTCCGCGGCGTCCTCGATGACGGCCAGGCCGTGCTGCTGGGCAAGCTCCATGAGCGGCGCCATGTCCACGGGCAGGCCGTAGAGGTGCACCGGCATCAGGGCGCGCGTGCGCGGGGTGATGCGTGCAGCCACCTGGGCCACATCCATGTTCCAGGTCAGCGGATCGCAGTCCACGAGAACGGGGGTGGCGCCGCAGCGCACCACGGCTGCGGCGCAGGAGATGATGGTGAAGGCGGGCAGGATGACCTCGTCGCCCGGGGCCAGGTTCAGCGCCGCCACGGCAGCCTCCAGTGCGGCGGTGCCGTTGGTTACGGCGATGCCGAAGCGCTTGCCCACCCGTGCGGCCATGGCCTGCTCGAAGCGCTCCACAAAGGGACCCTCGGAGGATATCCAGCCGGTTTTAATGCACTGCGCCAGATAGCGATGCTCGTTGCCGTCCAGGAGCGGCTCGTTCACCGGGATGAAGCCGGAGGTGTCAGGCATGGGGCGTGTCTCCATGGGGCTCGCGGGGGAGGTGTGGGGCCGCGCCGGAGGGCGCAAGGGACATGAGGATGTCCGCCAGGCCGTTGCAAAGCCGGTAACGGGCGATGATGGGCCAGAAGATGGGGAAGTGCTCCTTGTGGCCGTGTCGCTTCTGGATCAGCTGGGCGTTGTGCCGCAGGATGCCGGACGCTGCGGAGACGCCGTACAGGTATTTCTTGGAAAACTCGAAGCGCAGCAGCAAGAGCGCGTTGGCCGCCCCTTCGCTCAGCTCCAGGTCCAGGAACTGGTGCAGGGTGTCCTCGCTGAGGTTGTACTTGATCGCGAAGTACCACCATTTCTGCAGCCGGGCGATCTTATCCGCATCGGGGATCTTGAGGCCGGTGCGGTCAAAGAAGCTTGGCGCGTAGGCGATCTCATTCTCGTTGATGAATCCCTGCGCGACACAATAGCCCGCCAGCCTGGTGTTGGGGTAGGGCTGCAGGATGGAGACCCAGCTGTCGTCGACGCGGTGCTTCCTGTTGAACTCCAGGGTGGCCAGGGCGTCGCGCAGGGGGTCGGCCACGGGCATGCCGATCATGTTCTGCATGCGTGTCTTGATCTTGTGCTTGCTGAGCAGGCGGATGGCCTGCACGATCTGCTCGTTACGGATGTGCCCGCGGTTGAGGATGTCTTTCTGCACCATGGGATCGGCGGATTCCAGGGCGAAATTGATCATGAAAAGCCCGGCCTTCTTGAGCCGCATGAGCAGCTCCTCATCCAGCAGGTTGAGGCTGAAGCAGCAGAGAAAGGGCAGGCCGACCCGCACCGGATAGCTCTCGCAGAATTCCTCAATCCAGGCCCGCTTGAGCAGGAAATTGTCGTCAATGAACATCACCTGTTCCAGGGGGTAGCGGGCCTTGACCTCCCGAATCTCGTCCAGCACGTCGTCCACGCTGCGCTTTTGGAGAAAGTGCTGCTGCGACTTGAACTTTTCCTTCCAGGCGTGGTTGTAGCAATAGCTGCAGGAGTAAGGGCAGTCGCGGCAGGTGATGAAGTTCTTCATGGGGTTGTTGCGAAACTCCGGGAACCTGTAGAACAGCTCCCGGTCCGGAAAGGGCAGGGTGCCCAGGTCCGCCAGGTCGTAGCAAAGCATTCGCTCCGGGGCCCTACCCTCCACGATGTCCACCATGGCCAGCTCGCCCTGGCCGACAACGACGTAGTCCGCAGCGTCCTCGGGTATCTCGGAAGAAAAGAAGGTGGCGTGCGGCCCCCCGGCGATGACGGCCAGCCCGTACCGGGAGCGCAGCTCCGAAGCGAGGGCGAGCAGGGGTCCGTGGGAGCCCGTGACCAGGCTCACGGCCAGAAAATCCGGCCGGAAGCTGGCGATGAGGCCATGCACGTCCTCGCGCTCGATCCAGCAGAGCATGGACTGATGACCGGCTTCCCGCAGCGCGGCGGAGAGGTACATTATGCCCAACTTCTCGTTGCGCAGTTCGGACTCGAGGAAGAGGATTCTTGCCATACGACGTGTCACTCGCTGATTGTTGGGCTCGCCCGGCTGCCGGGGAACACCCCCTGGCCTGTGCGACAATGCAAGATGCGTGAAAGCTGGAAACAGGGCCTGAACCGGGCAATCCCGTCCTGCTGTCCTTGCGCCATGATCCGAGCGCGCCGGTGCTTGCGAGGGAACCGGCCTGTCAGAAGTTTAAGGTATGCTGATATGTCCCCAATGGCTGCGCAGTCAATACGTGCGGAAATGACCATCTCCCGGAAGGTCTGAAGTGAGCTCGGCCGGAGCGTTTCCTGAGGAAAAAGTGTTTGAGGGGGAGGGCGATGGGTGCTAAAACGGCCTGCCAGGACTGAGCGGGCAGGTCTTTTGGGGCAGCGCATGGATTTTGCATGCTGGGGGCTAAAGACACGGTTGCAGGCAGCTGCACAGCCAGAAGGCTTCAATGATTATAGCCGGAACCATCGACTCTCGCCTGGGGGAATACGTGCGCAGCGCAATGCCGGGCGCGGGGTTGCACTGCTTCGTCCGTCGCCCTGGGCCCTCCTGCCCGCCCTGGGCTGGAGCCGGGGCAAGCAAGCCCCCATGTGGTAGAGTTCGAGTCGCCGCTGCATGTAAGTGTTTCCGCGTGCTGGCCTTGGCGCCCTTGAAAGCTTCGGGCGGCGGCACCTCCGGGCAAAGCTTGCGCTGGGTTGCGGTGAAGGCGGCGAGGCGTTGATGGAGAAGTCCCTGTCCAAAGCTGTCGCGCCCCTGCGCATCCTGCTTGGCCAGCTCGCGGCCAATGGCGACTGCCTCTACGCGACCACAGTGGCCCGCCAGATCAAGCACGACCATCCCGACTGCCACCTGACCTGGTGCATCAGCTCGCTGTGCAGCCATCTGCTCCTGAACAACCCCGACGTCGATGAGGTCTGGGAGTATCCCATGGCCAACAGGCTGGACAACGCCAAGCGCTGGGGAGAGCTGGAGTTGGAGGCCGCGCGCCTGCTGGCTCAGGGCCGCTATGACCGTGCCTACCTGACGCAGCTCTACCCGGCGAACATGCAGAACTACGACGGGACGATCCGGCCCAGCCTGCTGCGGGGTTATGGCGCGCCTATCACTGTGCCGGTGCGCTCCATCCTGCGGCCCACGGAGCAGGAGCAGGAGCGGGTGCGGGGCTTTGCCGAGGCCACTGGGCTCCTGGATTATGAGCACCGCATCCTGTTCGAATGCTCCTCGGCCAGCCATCAGTCCTTCGTGACGCCGGAGTTCGCCCTGCGCGTGGCCGAGCTGCTGCTCCGCCGCCTGCCGGGTGCCTGCGTCGTTTTGTCCTCGCACCAGCGGGTGCAGACGGACAACCCGGCCATCATCGACGGCAGCGTGCTGAGCATCCGCGAGACGGCCTGCCTGGCGCCGCTGTGCACACTGTTTGCCGGTTGCGGCAGCGGCCTCACCGTGGTGGCCACCACCACCGAGCAGGCCCCCCAGGACCTCCCCGTGGTGCAGTTCCTGCTGCGGGACACCTCGGTCTACGCCTCTTTTGCGGAGGACTTCGCCTATTGGGAGCTGGGGGCGGAGCGGTTCATCGAGACCTCCGACGAAGATCCGGAGCACGCCGCCGCCCTCCTCGCGGCCGTGTGCTGGGAGGGCGTGGCCGCCGCCCGCGCGGTCTACCACGCGCCCCTTCCCCTGACCTTCGACCACTACCTGAGTCTTGTGCGCCAGCTGCTCTTGGGGCGCGGTCGCTCCGTGGACGCGGCGCGTTCGCTCCTGCTGACCACGGAGCGTTTCGGCTGGGACGCGACCCTGCTGGAATACGCCCATCGCGAGGTGGCCCCGGCCATGACCGGCCTGGGACGGCGTCAGGCTGCGGACGGCCCGGAAATGCTGGCACGGCTCTACGACGCCATGCACGCGGCCAGGGGCGTGTGCCTGCGGCGCAAGACCTTTGTCTTCGACGTGGCCAGCGTTGGCGACGTGCCTCTGCCGCAGCCCTTAAGCTTCGTGGTGGACGCCCGCCTCAACCTGGGCCAGCTGGAGGCGGACCTGGAGGCATCGGCCAGTGCCCTGGGGGAGGCTATTCGCACCAAGGGTGAGGAGTGCCCGCAGCGCTTCCGGGGCGATGCCGTGGGAGCCGCCACCTTTTCCGGGACCTGGCGCGAGAGCCCGCCGCTGTCCCTGCTGGTCCGGCCAGCGCCTAATTTCAATGTCCTGCCGCCAAACGAGCTTGAAGTGGCGGAAAGGGCCGCTGGCGTGGTGCAGCAGGACGACGACGCGCAAACCCCACCTGCCTGGCTCGACCTGTGTCGCCAGGGAGCGGTAGTCCTGGTGACCCCGAGCCCGGCCCTGCGCCGGAGCCAGCTGGCCCAGGCCGGTTTCGACGTGGGCTTGATCCGCGTGCTGGCGCCCCGCTATGGCGAATTTCCGGAGCGCCGGGGCGGCTTCTTGCGCGCTGCGGAGGACAGCTTTGTGCACTGGCTGGGGCGCGAGGCCCTGGCCGCCGAGCCTTCCCGGTACCTGTTTGAGCCGTATCTGGACTGCGCTACGGACGTGGCTCTGCTGCGCGGCCTGCTCAAGCCCGGCCAGGCCATCGGCTTCACCGACGGGGGACTGCTCCCCGCTCCGGAAGGTTTTGGCGGGCTGTCCACGCATGCCCCTTCCGGAGCGCGGCTCTACCTGGAGCCCGGGCCGGACTGGCTGGCTGGACCGCCCCGGCTGGAGCCCTGCCACGCCTGGCCGCGCATCTCCGTGGTCATGCCGAGCTTCAACCAGGCCCGCTTCGTGCGGGAGGCCCTGGACTCCGTTTTGGATCAAGGCTATCCGAATCTGGAACTCATGGTGCTCGACCCCGGCTCCACGGACGGCACGCGGGAGATTCTGGAGGAGTACCGGCCAAGACTGAGCCGCCTGGTGCTGGAACCCGACGAAGGGCAGTCCGACGCCCTGCAGCGAGGCCTTGCCCTGGCCAGCGGCACGGTGCTGACGTGGCTGTGCACCGACGACAGGCTGGAGCCCGGTTCACTGTTCCGCGCGGCGGAGGCGCTGGACCGCTACGGCGCGGACTTGGTGGTGGGCGGCTGCCTGCGCATCGACGACGAGGGGCGGGAACTGTTCCGGCACCAGTGCTTGCTGCCCTTCGGCGCGCCATGCAGGCTGCCGGTGCTGGACATCGTCGATTTTTTGGGCTCGTGGCAGCTGGGAAACTATTTCTACCAGCCCGAGGTGTTCTTTACTGCGGATATCTGGCGGCGCTCCGGGGCGATGCTCTGGAAGTCGGCCTACTACGGCATGGACTACGACCTCTGGGTGCGCATGGCCCTGGCCGGTGCGAGCATTGTCCACGTGCCGCAGGTGTTTGCGGCCAGCCGGGAGCAGTGCGAGCAGAAGACGTGCCTGGACGGATCGCGCAGTCCGTATCTGTTTCAGGTGGAGAATTTCATGAAGTCCTACTCCGGCATGGTGCGAGCCATGTTCGCCGGGGCTTTGCAGCCCTAATCCCAGGAGGTGCCATGCATCCGAGAATAATTAAGCGTTGCCGGGTCTGCGGCAACGCCACCCTTGAAAAGACAATGGACTTCGGGGAGCAGTATCTTCAGGGCTCCTTCGTGAAACCCGGCTGCCAGATGCCCCCGAGGCGCAAGCTTCCGCTGGAGCTTGTGCGCTGCGACCCCTCCGCCCAGGAGAACGCCTGTGGCCTGCTGCAGCTGGCCCACACCTTTCCGCCGGAGATCCTCTACGCCAACTACTGGTACCGTTCCGGCACCAACGCAACCATGCGCGACCATCTCCTCGGCATCGTGGAGAGCATCCAGAATGTGGCCGGACCGCTCGGCCCGGGCAGCAAGGTGCTCGACATCGGCTGCAACGACGGCACGCTGCTCGGGGCCTATCCGGCGCATGTGGCCAAGGTCGGGGTGGACCCTTCGGACATCGCGCGGGAGATTGCGCCCCCGGTCCAGGTGATCAACACCGTGTTCCCCTCGGCCGACGCCCTTGCAGGCATCGGCGAGCAGAGCGTGGACGTCGTCACCAGCATCGCCATGTTCTACGACCTGGACGATCCCGTGGCCTTTGTCCGGGCGGTGCGCTCGCTGCTCAAGGAGAAGGGCGTATGGGTGCTGGAGATGTCCTACCTGCCGCTCATGCTCGCGCGGAACGCCTTTGACACCGTGTGCCACGAACACCTGGAGTACTACACCCTGGATGTGCTTGGGCACATCATGGCCCAGGCCGGGCTCAAGATATTCAAGGCTGGGCTGAACGAGATCAACGGGGGCAGCCTGCGTTGCTACGTCTGCCGTCAGGAATGCGTAGCCTTCGGCACCCCGGCGGACACCGATTTCCTCAACTGGCTGCGCATCCGCGAGTTTGAGATGGAACTCGACACTCCCGCTCCGTACAAGGAGTTCCAGCACCGGGTGGAGTTGCTTCGCGCGGACACCACGGCCCTCTTGACGCGCCTGCGCTCCGACGGCGCGCGCATCCACGTGTACGGGGCCTCCACCAAGGGCAACGTGCTGCTGCAATGGTACGGCCTGAGCCGGCTGTGGATCGCCGCCGCCGCAGACCGCAACCCCGTCAAGGTGGGCGCGAGCACCCTGGGCACGGAGATCCCCATCATCGACGAAGCGAGCTCCCGGGCCATGAAGCCGGACTACTACCTGGTGCTCCCCTGGCATTTTTTGCCGGAGTTCCTGCGCCGGGAGCGGGAGACCGTCCGCGCGGGCACCAAGCTCATCGTCCCCCTGCCGGAACTCATGGTGGTGGAGGAAGCCAACATCGACGCGCTCATCGCCGAGTTCGACGCGCGCGTGGCCAAGGGCAGCAATTCGGTGGAGGCGCTCATCGCAGGGTACCGGACATGACCAAAAGCCTCGTGCTTGGCGCTGGCGGCCAGGACGGCAGCTATCTGGCCGAACACCTGGTGCGGCGCGGCCATGAGGTCGTCGGCGTGGGTCGCGCGCCCGGCGCCGGTGCGCATGCTCCTGCAGGCGGCTACCGCTACCGCAGTCTGGATGTCGCCGCTGCCCCGGCCCTGCGCAGGCTTCTGGACGCGGAGGCCCCGGACAGGGTGTTCCACTTTGCGGCGGTGCACGGCTCCGCCGGTTTCGCCTACGAGCCGGTGTGGGGCCAGGCCCTGGCGGTGAACTCCGGGGCCCTGCACACGGTGCTGGAGTATGCTCGCCAGTGTGCCAGGCCGGTGGGCGTGGTCTACGCCAGTTCGTGCAAGGTCCTGGGCGATCCGCTCAAGGGTACGCTGGACGAGGATTCGCCGCGCAGCGCCACCTGCCTGTACACCATCACGAAGCTGGCGGCGGAGGAGCTGCTCAAGCAATACCGCGCGCGCCACGGCGTGGCAGGGAGCATCGTCACCCTGTTCAACCACGAGTCGGTGCGCAGGCCGCCGGACTTCTTCTTTCCCCGCCTGGCGCGCGAGCTGGCGCGCTGCCTTGCGGACCCGGCGCATGAGTTTGCGGTGCGGACGCTGGATTTCTATTGCGACTGGGGCGCGGCCGAGGAGTACATGGATCTCGTGTGTGAGCTGGCGGAGCGCGCTCCGGGCCAGGACACGCTGCTGGCCAGCGGCGTCACCTGGCATGGCCGGGATTTTGTGCGCGGGCTGTTCGCCCGGCATGGGCTTGAGGCCGACCGCCACGTGCGCGAGACGGAAGGCGCGGGCGCTTGTGCTCCGGTGGCCTTCCAGGCCGACATCTCCCGGCTGGTGCGGCTGGCGGGGCGCGGTCCCGCGCGGCACCCCTACGAAGTTCTGGACGAGCTGCTGGCCGGGGAGCGGCCGGAGGTGCGGCATGACCGGGCAGAATGATATCATTGCACGGCTGGAGCGGCTGGCCCGCGCCCAGGAGACCCAGCTCATGCTGGCCGGGCGCCAGGCCTGCTGGGCCTTGCGCGGGCGCAAGCTGGAGTGCCTGGCTGATGCCGAGTTCAAGGTGTCCTCCCAGTTCGGGGAGGACGGCATCATCGAGTGGCTGGTGCAGACGCTGCCACAGGGTGACGAGCGCTTCGTGGAGTTCGGAGTGGAGAACTACCGCGAGGCCAACACGCGCTTCCTGTTGCAGAACCGCAACTGGAAGGGGCTCATCCTCGACGGCGGCGCAGGGCTGGAGGAGAGCCTGCACGCAGATGGCGAGCTGCTCTGGCGCCACGACCTGACCGCAGCCTCGGTCTTCATCACGGCGGAGAACATCGACGAACTGCTGACCCGGCACGGCTACACCGGCGAGATCGGGCTCCTGAGCGTCGACATCGACGGCAACGACTACTGGGTGTTGAACAGCATCCGGGCGGTTTCGCCGCGCATCCTCGTCGTGGAATACAACTCGATCTTCGGCGACAGGTGGCCGGTGAGCATTCCCTATCAGCCGGACTACACCCGCTTCGCAGGACACCACAGCGGCCTGTATTTCGGTGCGTCCATCCAGGCCCTGCTGCATTGGGCCGGGGAGAACGGCTACGGCTTCGCCGGGACCTGCTCCAACGGCATCAACGCCTTTTTCGTCCGCGACGACCTCTTCCCCCAGGTGCGCGACCGACTGGCCGCAACGCGCTCCTTCCCCTCCCGCCACCGCGACGCCCGCGACAGCCAGGGGCGGTTGGCCTACACCGGCGGCCGGGCCCGCACAGAGCTCATTATGGACCTGCCTCTGGTGCGGGTGGACACCATGGCCCCCTGCACCCTGCGCGAGCTGGGCGACCCCTTCACCCCCGACTAGAGCTGAGCCGCCGGGAACTGCTGGCGTTCAGTCCTTTCCGCTTTCTTGCCGTTGGCCCAGGCGCTCCAGGTAGCTCTGCGCCGGGCCGAAGTGCGGGGAATGCCTCGGCTCGCGCCGGAACTCGGCCTCCGCCTCGGCGAGGTCTCCGCGCTCGAAGAGCACCTGGCCGCGCTTGTGGTGCAGCCCCGGGTGCTCCGGCGCCAAGCCCGCAAGCTCGTCCAGCGCGGTGTCGGACTCGTCATAGCGCTTCGCGTAGCGCAGCACGTCCGAGAGGTTCAGCCGGTAATCGAGCTGATCTGGAGCCCGTTCAATGGCCCAGCCGAACGACAATGCCGAGGGGGCGTGCCAGCCGGTCCGGGCCAAGGCCGCGCCAAGGCGCCACCAGAACGTCGCACCGAGCCGGGAGGCAGGGCTGCCCGCTTCGACCTGGCAGGCCAGGAAGCTCCCGGGAGCACTTGGGGCCGGGTCTTTGGAGCAGTCCCGCGATAATCCGTCAAGGTATGCTTCCAAAAGGTCCAGCTGCCCGTGCAAAACAAAGTCGAACTCCTCCTGGCCGCCGCTGTCGAGACATTGACGCAGGGTCTTGATGACGTCCTCGCGCCGCCCCAGGTCGTCCAGCGCCAGTGCCTTGCGCAGCAGCGTCACGGCGTCGCCGGGGTGCTGGGCCAGGGCGCTGTCGAAGCGCTCCAGAGCCAACTGGGGGTTGCCCGCGTGGAGCAGGCAAAGGCCTTGGCGCAGCAGTTCCGCGTACGGAGGGGCCAAGGGGGTGGTGGTCAGCAAGGACAGCAGGTTTGCGCTCTGGGGTGTCAGGCCGAAGGTCTTGTCGAGCTGCGCGTTGCGGACCTCAGGCGTGAAGCAGGCCATGAACCGGGAGAGATTGTCGGCATAGGGCTCCGGTCCCTGGGCCAGCAGCTTGGCAAAGCCCCGGCGGAAGTCCTGCTCGTCGCCGTGGGCGAAGCACAGCCCAAGGCCGTGGGCCTGGGTGCGCCAGGCCATGAGCCCGACATCCGGCGCCAGGGTAGGTTTGCCAGCGGCAAAGGCCTGAAGCTGCGGGCCGGAGGAGCCGTAGTGGCAGGAGTAGGGCAGGGGCAGAAACGGGGTTTTGGGGTGGACGAGGGCGAGCCGGAACAGGGGCTCGGCCACGTAGCCCCAGCGCACGAAGACCCGGCCCTGGGCGTCCAGCTCCGCCAGGAGCGTGTCGATAGCGTCCTCGTCGTTGTCCGGCACTCGTTGGCCGAGCAGCACGCAAGAGGCCCCTGGCGTGGCCTGCACAGCGCGCAGGACCCACAGCGGATTCTTGCGCCGGTCAATCTTGCCCAGCAGCGGCAGCACAGGGCCTTGGGCGCGGTCCATAAAATCCTGCAGGGCCTGGCTGTCAGCGGCATCATGGGCGGAAAGGGCTTGGCCGGGCTCCCGACCCGGCGGGTCGGCAAAAATATCCGGCAGGAGGACGAGGTGCTCCTCGCCGGGATCCAGCGCGGCCGTCTGGTACTCGTCCAGCGTCAGCACGGCGCGGAAGGGCTTGCGGGCGCGGAGCACCCGGTCCAAGGCGCTGGCGTAGAGGTCCTTGCGGCCCAGGTAGCAGTCGCGGTGGCCGAAGGTGACCAGGCCCACCGTGGGTGTGGGAAAGGCGAAGCCGGGCGGCAGGATGTGCTCCGCGTGGAACAGGAATTCGTCGGTGCTGAGCAGGATGCTGGCCACGGGCTGCAGCTCCCGCTGGGCCTGGAGCAGCTCGGCGCAGGCCTGGACCCGCAATTCCGTCTTGGACGCCGCAGCCTGCCGCTGGTCCAGGTGCTCCCCTGGATTCACGTCCAGGATCTGGACCCGCTTGTCGGCCTGGTAGCTGCGCTGATAGCTGGTTTTTGCAAGGCCCCGGCCCAGCAGGGCGACGCAAAATCCGCGCGACAGCGCCCACTGGGTCAGGGTGTCGGCGTAGACAAGGAAATGCCCGTAGTTGAACAGGTTGTGGATGAGCAGCAGTGGCTTGCGGCTTGCGGCTGGCTGTGCGCTTTCCGGCGGCTCCACGGTGTCTGGGTTCTCCTGGCGGGGTGGGTGATTTCGCATGTTCTCTGGATTTACTGCCCGGTTGCTTGGGGTGTCAAGCTTGCGCCTTGTGCCGCGCGGGGGCTGCCGTGTCCGTGCCAACAGATTGCCATGCCATCACATAAGCCAAGCTGCGTCGCGCTGTCCAGCGGACCAGCCTGTCTGCTTGCGCGCAGGATTGCGGGGGGGTATACCCCCCTCGGGGAGGTGGTCGG
>Ga0180007_10000584_pt1 | contig 58387 bp, 46 predicted proteins | sample MM_PC_MetaG_FD_121122 | JGI IMG/M metagenome (GOLD analysis project Ga0180007, IMG submission 121122) | Groundwater microbial communities from the Aspo Hard Rock Laboratory (HRL) deep subsurface site, Sweden - MM_PC_MetaG | ecosystem: Environmental > Aquatic > Deep subsurface > Groundwater...
AGAGAGGTATTGCGCCCCGCCTTCTGTTGCATTGCCGTCAAAAAGGTTTAAATTGCCTTCTACATTTAATGTGCCCCATGCAAAATTATCGGTATATCCTAAAATGTCCGCCCCCAGATCTTCACCGGCAAGATAGAATTCGTGTAAACCTTCGCCGGTAAAACCTAAAAGTGCATCATCGGTATCCCAGAGAGTTTCCTGGGCGCTGTTGTTTATGAAATCGGTTTCAATGAAGAAATTGTCTCCAAGGCCACCCAGCAGATAGCCTTCGGCTTCTACAGTGAGTGTATTAAAATAGTTGGAGGATGGGTCTGAAATATAGATACCTGTATTTGTGAAGTCACCACCAAAAATAGCTGTTGTATTTGAAACAGTGAAAGTACCTTTATTAATGATGTCCCCTTGAACTTCCCTTGTGCCTGCACCGCTAAGGCTTACTGTTCCTGCGGGATTGTTTGTTATATCGGCTTCGAGTGTGCCACCGGAGTAATTGAAGGTTCCGTTGTTTATAATACTTCCGGCAGTCAATGTGCCACCCTGTAAATCATACGTCCCGGTGCTCCCCGAATTATAGGCGATATAGATATTGTTAGTCACCTCATGCGTTCCGCCCGTCTGGGTAAAAACACCTACGCCGGAATTACCTATATATTCATAATCAGCCGATAAGCTCCCTGTTCCGCTTAATTTATATGTACCCTTGGCCTTATAATTATAGCCAAGATGAAGATAGGTAACCTCATTCGATCCATTCATCTGCCTGATAGTACCTGTACCTTCATAGCCAATATGCTCTTCAACGGCACTGATATTTTTGTCGGAAAGAGAAAAGATAACGTTTGAACCATAACTGTAGCCCACATTGAAGTAATCCGTACCGATTGATAACCAATTCTTTGAAAGGTTCCCTCCGTCAATATTTAGCGTACTAGCTCCATCGCCGCCTGTGATATTTCCTTTTACGTCAAGAATCCCGCCATGGAGATTATATGTGCCTTTGCCACCGGAGTTTTTACCGAGATAGAGGTCATTTGTTACCGTATTGGTTCCACCGTTCTGGGTGAAAATGCCCCTGCCGGAATTGCCTATAATCTCATAATCAGCCGACAGGCTACCTGTACCGCCTAATTCGTATGTTCCGTTGCTGCCAGATTGATTGCCTAAATATAGAATATTGATCAGCTCATTAAAGCCACCTGTCTGGGTAAAGGCACCTGCACCTTCATCACCGATAATTTCCGAGTTGGCAGCCAACTCTCCTGTGCCGCCTAATTCATATGTGCCAACACCACTGGAATTAAAACCGAGGGTTAGAAAAGCAGGGTTATTCGTCCCACCCGTCTGAGTAAAGATTCCTGAGCCATCATAGCCAATATACTCGTTCATAGCGGTGAGGTTCTTGCCGGACATAGCAAAAGCACCATTTGAACCGCTGCCGTAACCCACATTGAAGTTATCCACATTGATCCCTGCCCAGTTGTCCGAAAGTGTCCCCCCATCAATATTTATAATACTTGTTCCGGCTCCGCCTTCGATATTCCGTTGTACATCAAGAGAGCCCCCGTTGAGATTATATGTGCCTTCGCTGCCGGAGTTTTTGCCGAGATAGAGGTCATTTGTTACCGTATTTGTTCCGCCGTTCTGTGTGAAAGTGCCTCTGCCGGAATTGCCGATAATCTCCTCGTTAGCCGATAAACTGCCTGTTTTGCTTAATTCATACGTTCCAATAGCTCCGACAATGAAATGATTACTACCAAGATAGAGAGTGTTAGCCACCTCATTCGTTCCACCCATTTGGATGAAAATGCCTATACTATTGAAGCCGATGTATTCATCTTTGGCCGACAAACTTCCTGTACCGCTCAATTCATATATCCCCTTGCCTACACCGTTGAAAATATCAAAATACCTGCCGAGATAAAGACTTTCAGCTACCTCATTTTTCCCGCCAGTTTGGATAAATGTTGCAGTATCGTAATGTCCAATATATTCATTGTTGCTAGATAGGTAACCTGTGCCGCTTAATTCATACGTTCCTTCGCTGCCGGAATAATAGCTCATGTAAAGGCCATTTTTTACAGTGTTAGTTCCTGATGACTGGATATAAGTCCCGCTGCCGGAATAACCAACATATTCATTATTAGCAATCAAGGGGTGACTATAACCGCCGTAGCCCTGATTAAAAGTAATACTACCCGTTTCTGTTGCATCAATTCGGAAAGTATTTAAAACAGCAGAAGGGTAAACGCTGTTCCGGTAATAAACCGTATAGTCGTTAGCAACTATTTGGGTGAGATATACGTTATCACCGTTCATAGGTTGGCCGTGGGGATCCCAACAGGCGTAATCCCACCAGTTTGATCCCCCCATCCAATATTTGTCCGTAGCACGCCCTGTTCCAAGCATTGCAAACAGCAACACTGGCATAAACACCATCCATAAGAAAACATTTCTGTGAATAAATTTTCTCAAAGAGTGTAGTCTTATTTTATTGAATATCCTCAATCTGCTATCCTCCTTTATATTAATATTTTAACCTTTGGATGCAAGCCCTTCTGCGGATAACCACTAAACCGATAAAACCTGATATAAAAAGCCAAACCGCAGGTGGAACCGGCACAGCGGACTCAGTTATAGGAATTAAAAATCCGCCGTCGGTCAGGTTATATTTCAATCCGTCCAAGTATTCATTCCCCTCCGCTGAGGCTAAATAATAAATATTCAGTCCGTCCTGTCCGGATATATTGCTTACAATGTCACCAAGTAAAACTGCTCCGTCAAGAACAGAGAGGTATTGCGCCCCGCCTTCTGTTGCATTGCCGTCAAAAAGGTTTAAATTGCCTTCTACATTTAATGTGCCCCATGCAAAATTATCGGTATATCCTGAAATGTCTGCCCCCAGATCTTCACCGGCAAGATAGTATTCGTGTAAACCTGCGCCTGTAAAACCAAGAAGCGCCTCATCGGTATCCCAGAGTGTATCCTGAGTGCTGTTGTTAATGAAATCGGTTTCAATGAAGAAATTGTCCCCCAAGCCACCCAGCAGATAGCCTTCGGCTTCTACAGAGAGCGTATTGAAATAGTTTGTTGATGGGTCGGAGATATAGACACCGTGTTCCGAATATGTTCCGATAAAACGAGCAATGGTATCCGTGGTTTTTACAGTTCCATAGTTTGTTACGTTGCCGAATACGGTTCGTACACCCCCTCCGCTAATGTTAAAGTCAGCAGCAGCGTTATTGATAATATTTGCCTCCAGATTGCCGCCTGAAAAGTTGTAGCCTTTATTATTGGTAAGATTTAAAACTTTAAGACTTCCGCCCGACTGGTTGACAGTGTCGTTGTTAACAAGATTCAATGCCATAAGGCTTCCGCCGGAAAGATTGTAAGTTCCTTTTTTTGCGCCTGACGGTTTAATAAAAAGGTTATCGGTTGTAATAGCTCCTCCGCTCTGGTTAAACTCGCCTTCTCCTTCATAACCCACATAAGTGTTTTTTACAGTAAGGCTGCTTCCGATGCCGCTATCACTCAAAGAATAGGTTCCTTTACCTGTTGTTTCATAACCGAGATAAAGATATGTTGTGTCTATGATGCCCCCGGTCTGATTGACAGTTCCCGTTCCGGCTTTTCCAACATAAACCATATTTGCAAACAACATGCTGCCTTCACCGCCGTCACTCATGTTATAGGTTCCCTTACCTGAACTCAGTTCACCAAGCGATATTTTAGATGTTGTATTCAATCCGCCGCTTTGAGTTAATACTCCTGTACCGGAGTAGCCTATATGTTCATATTCTGCCGACAAATTACCGGTACCGCTCAATTTATAGGTACCGCTGGAGCCGGAGTTATTGCCGAGATAGAGAATATCTTTTACTGTATTTATACCACCACTTTGTGTAAAAGTTCCTTTACCAAAATCACCAATGTATTCCCAATTAGCAGACAAGCTTCCAGCACCACTGAGCTCATACGATCCTTTGCTACCGGAAGCATAGCCCAGACTAAGGTAATCACTTACTTCATTCGTACCACCCGTCTGGATAAAGTCACCAGTACCGTATCTGCCAACAAATTCCCTATATGCAGATAAACTTCCTTTGCCACTCAATTCATATGTACCGGTACTACCTGATTTTGAACCTATATGTAGATATGTTGTCTTATTGTTTCCTCCTGTCTGAGTAAAAACTCCTGTTCCGTCATAACCAATGACTTCAAAATCAGTAGTCGACAAGACTCCTGTTCCGTTTAATTTATATGTCCCGTTGCCGCCGGACTGATGACCTATATAGATGCTACTTACCTCATTAGTACCGCCAGCCTGATTGAAAGTGCCAGTACCATCATAGCCGATATACTCTTTATTTGCGTTGAGGTTCTTGCCGGTCATGTTAAAGTTACCGTTGGAGCTGCTGCTGTATCCCACATTGAAATTATCTACATTGATTGATAACCAATTGTTTAAAAGGGTTCCTCCATCAATATTAAAGGTACTTGTTCCTAAACCACCTACGATATTCCCTTGTACGTTGAGGATGCCGTCATTAAGATTATATGTACCGTAACTGCCTGAAGAATGACTGAGACTAAGAACTTTTGTTACCGTATTTGTTCCACCTACCTGGTCAAAAATACCTGTGCCGGAAACACCGATATTTTCATTGTCTACAGACAGGTTTCCTATACCACCCAATTCATAAGTACCTTTTCCTCCAATAAATATGCCAACACTGAGATTTTGAGTTATCGTATTCGTCCCGCCTGTCTGTTTGAAGACACCCGTGCCGGATTGACCAATGAATTCCTTGTTGGCGGACAAACTTCCTGTACCGCTTAATTCGTATGTTCCGTTTCCGCTAATAGAGCCACCAAGAATGAGGTTATTATTTACCGTGTTGGTCCCATCCATATGGATATAAGTACCATTGCCAGATTGACCGATGTCTTCATGTTCTACATTCAAGGCGTGACTGATACCATAAAGCCCTTGAAAAAGAGTAATCATACCTGTGCCTGTTGCATCAATACGGAGAGAGTTAAGAACTGCAGAAGGATAGGCCGTGTTATAATAATAGACTCCCCTGTTTATAGCATCCGTCTGGGTTAGATACACTTTATCACCGTTTTGTGGTTGACCACTCGGATTCCAGTTGGATACTTCATCCCAAGTGCCTGTTCCCCCTATCCAATACTTGTCCGTCGCCTGCCCTGATCCAGGCATTACAAGCATAAATACCGACATCACCAAGATCCATCTTAAAATATTTTGAGTTATTTTTTTTAGCATATTCATCCCTTTATCCTCCTTTATATTTATAAATTTATTCATAGCTATTATTCTCTTTCTGCCTGGTTCAAGATTAGAACCGATGCGGATATCGTCTTAATTATGCTGGATACCGGCTTTCGCTGGTATGACGAAACATGATGATTTTCGGCCTTTTATGAGTTAGGCACGACAGGTTGGGAGATTTTTTATGATATCTTACCGCTTACCTATTAAATATGTATTTGTCTTGCCATTTGCAGCATGTCTGGAAATGTCCAAAAGCAGCATAATTAAATATAATATACTGATTATTTGAGATATAATGCTAATTTACAGGTGGTTAATTTATGTTAGAAATTTGTTAAAGGTTTTTATTGCAAGGTTTAAGGAGAATGGCTTGCTAAAATAGGTTCAAGGAGCATGGAAATAGATTATTTCAGAATTTTGCTTTTCTCCCTGTATTTTGTCGGAGTATCGCCCATGATGCGGAAAAAAATCCGGTTGAAGGTACGAAGGCTTTCAAATCCGGCGATAAAAGTTATTGTTGTGTCATGCATCAATTGTCATCTCGACTGAAAGGAGATATCTTGCTTTTAAGAGATTTATAAAGATTTCTCCCGTTGGTCGAAATGACAGGTTGGTACATTTCATAGTTGATGTAACAATATGTTATTTATATACACTAAATTTCTTCTTGTAAAATATATAAAAACTTATATAATATTTTATTATGAAACTCCTGAAATTTATCGGATCAAGCCTTGATGATCTCCGTAATTTTCCGTATGAAGCACGTAAAGCAGCGGGTTTTGAATTATATTCCGTTCAATGCGGTCATGAACCAAGCGATTGGAAACCCATGTCCGGCATAGGTCGTGGAGTGAAGGAAATTCGAATACATGTTTTGGGAGAATGGCGTATTATCTATGTGGCAAAGTTTGAAAATGCTATTTATGTTCTTCACTCTTTTCAAAAAAAGACTCGGAAAACGGATAAACATGATATTGAAATTGCTCGCAGGCGATATAAGCAAATTGGAGGGTAGTATTATGAAAGAACCTGTTGTTAATTCTTCCGACAATGTATTTGCCGATCTGGGATTTCCTCCCGAGGAGGCCGCAATTCTTCAAATGCGTTCGGAAATAATGGCTGATCTCAGGAAGCTCATCAAAAACAAGAAACTTACACAGGCTGAAGCGGCTGAGATTTTTGGTGTCAGCCAGTCACGGGTTTCTGACCTAATTAGAGGCAAGTGGGAAAAATTCAGTTTGGAAATGCTTATCATTCTTGCAACAAAGGCCGGTATGCGTATCAGCCTTAAAAGAGCCGCATAATACATGAAATTTTGTATTGATATTCGGCCTTGTATATTTACTATTACTTATATCCGATGTTGCTTTCTTTCTGAATTTTGCTTTTCTCCCTGTATTTTGTCGGAGTATCGCCCATTATGCGGAAAAAAATTCGATTGAAAGTTCGCAGACTTTCAAATCCTGCATCAAAGGCTATGTCGATCACCTTTTTGTCGGTTTCCGACAGTTTGTCTGCTGCATAGCGAATCCGGCATTCATTCACATAATCGTTTATGGATTTTCCTGTTTGTGATTTGAAGCGCTTGCCGAGATAATCCGGATTCAATCCACACATGCCGGATAGTGTTTCCCTTGAAACATCCTGATCAAAATGGTTATCGATATAGTCTATTATTTTTTGCAGATTATCATCCTGCCTTGCTTCTTGAACACGTATGGGTTTTTCCAGGCTGAGTTCGGCCAGTTTTTCATTTAACAAAGCGTTTTCAATGGCGATGGCTGCCTGGGAAAGCAACAGATCAAGCAGTTTGACATCTTTTTCGGAAAACACACCTTCTGCCAGTAGGTTGTAAAGATAACACACACCATTTATCAGGTCGTTGTATTGAACAGGAACGCATAAAACGGATTTTAACTTGTTTCGTACTACGCTGTCTTGTGCGGCATATTGTGCATCCGCTTCAGCATTTGTTGTTATAACCGGCAGTCCGCTCTGAAAGACCTTATCTACTATTGTCATAGAATATAATGCAGTTTGTTCCGGGTTAATGCTTTGCCATGTTTTCAGTTCAACGGCATTGAAATCATCACTGCTGAGAAAAAGACCACCGGCCTGTGCGCCTGTGATCTCCAAAGCCTTTTGCATCACCAGTTCCATCATATTATTCAAACCACGACAGTCTGCAACTGCTTTTCCAAACGTCAGCACAATCTCCTTACGCTGTTTATCTATAACAGTATAGGCATTATCCTGTTTTTCTTCCTTAAGACCCAATGCTTTGGCTACCCGTTTTTTCCAGAAAGGCACATCAGTTTCATCGAATAAAGAATAGGCGGATTCAAGCTCATGCACAGCTTCGGCATCTTTGCCTGTATCCTTTAGAAAACAACCATAAGCATATCCGGCCCGTGCCTGTTTATAGCGCTGTTTGTAGTTTTTATGATGAGCAATTGAGAGTTTGAAAAAATCCTCAGCCTTTTTTATATTGCCTGAAATAGCATAATACTCTGCGTTTACTTTCAGCGTTCCGCCGAAAAGATTGGGGAAATGCTTGTTCTGCTTTAGCGCTTTATTACAATATTTCCCGATTTTTTTAAGTTCCTTTTTGCGGTTCTTTTCGGTCAATGCATGCTTTGTTTGCTGGAAAGACCGCAATAGCGCTTCTGTAAAAAGATTTTCCTTTTCGTTTATCAGATGCCGCATGAATTCATTTTTGCGATCTGCTTTATGGGCGATTTTCAAATAAAAAATCGCCTGTTCTATATCTCCTTTTTCCAGAAAAAGCTTTCCCAGCCAAATATTTGTTAAACAGTATTCAAATGTGCGTTCAGGCATATCGCAATATTTTTTCAGGCGTTTTTCAGCTAAATCAAAATCACATGAACAGATGTAGGCTAATGCTGCAAACCCTGCTGTAGATGACAACATTTCATCCGACTTGTTCATTGCTGCTTTTTGAATAAGAGCATCTAATTTCACAACTTCCCGAAATTCAGAAAGTTCGTATTTACCCATAGACAAGCCAATTGCTGAACTGTAAAATTCTATGAATTCTCTTGTTTTACGAAAATATTCAAAAGCTCCCTGTTCACATTTTATACTGTCCTGATATTTACCGGTAATCCCATAAAGAAATCCCAAATTAAGATAAATATAAAATTTCAGTCTTTCATCGTTTAATTTTCTGTTGATTGCAGCAGCCCGCCTGGTAAAGGCAAAGGCTCTTTTATACAGGCGCAATATTCCGCAAATCACGGAATATTGTACCAGACTGAACGCTTGTTCGTAAGACGGTCCGATACAAAATTCGCTGATATTAAGTCTGCGCAAAACCGTTCGGGGTAATTTCCACATTTCGTAAATATTATAAACAGGAAACAAAGCATATAAAAGATCGGTCTTTAAGCGGTCTTCTTCTTTTACGCCTTGTGTATCTTTTTTTAAAAACACCCCGGGGAGCATATGAAAAAGGAGATGAATACATATTTCTCTGATTAAACCTGTTATAACTCCAATTTTATTTACCGGCAGCCATTCACCGATTAATTTTAATCCTGTTTTGGCGGATGTTTCTGCCTTGCGATAATCGCCATTTAAGAGATTAGCTTTTGATATGCATAAATAAATCGATGCCTGTTTCACACGTTCAGTCATATGCGGCAACAGCATGTTTAACAAACTTAAAGCCTCATCACATTTGCGGGCCTGCAGATAAGTTTCGGCTAAATACCTGGTGCATTCAAGCCAATCCGGCTCACCCGGTTTACTTTTTTTTGCAAGAATATTATAAACCGCAAGCAGGTATTTAATAGCATCATCATAGGCATATTCGGCATTGGCCCTGCGTGCAGCCGGATAGGCCCAGGTCATAATGCTTTCATCATGGCCGCTTTCCATGTAATGATAAGCCAGATCAAACAGGACCGATGTGGTATCGGTGGAATGCATCTCTTCCATGGCCCGTCCGATTTTAAGATGCAGCGCTTTACGTTCATCGGAAGACAGCCTTTTGTAAAATGCCTCCCGTATTCGATCATGGGCAAATACCATAACTTTCGGCTGCAAAAAATTTTCTTCAATTATTTGATGGGCAAGTGCTGTATTCAGAGCCTCAGTAACCCGGCGGGTACTATCCTGTTCCTGATTTATATTTAATAGAAGCCAAATATCAAAGCGCTTGCCTATTACGGCTGCCATGCAAAGTATATTAATATCTTCCTGTGCAAGCCTGTCGATTCTTTTAAGGAGTATATCTATCATATCCTCAGAAACAAAGTTGTTTTCCATCCGCTCAAAATCAAATGACCATCCGGCTATATTTTTAAACAGCAGGCCTTCTGAAATCAGATAGGTTATAAGCTCCCGACTGTAAAACGGATTACCCATCGAGCGTTTATAGATATAGCCTGAAAAGCGCTTAAGCCACGATGCGTCCGTATTCAGCAAACATGAAATAAAAGATTGTATTTGTTTGTCATCAAACCGGTTAACAATAAGATGTTCTGCTGCATATCGTTTTTCATCGGGACGGATGAGGGTATAAAGTTCATGTTTTTCATCAACTTCATTGTTTCGGTAAGCACCGATAATTAAAAGCGACTGATCGGATATATTGCGGGCGATTTCCTTAAGAAGCATGAGGCTTGAATTATCGGACCATTGCAGATCATCCAACAGCACAACCATAACACCTTCGGCAAGAGACAGCGTATATGTAAACCGGGTGGCTGCCAGGCAGGTGCGTATTGACTCCTGATCGGGCGACAATTTGGCCGGTTCGGAGCAGTTGCCCAACATTGCCTGTGCAGCAGGATAAAGATTTACAATAATTTTCCCAATATCTTTGCAAGTTCTTTGCATTGTCTCACATACAACCGCCTTTTTATCCGGATCATGCCGGCTAAATCCATTAAGATAATCCCCAAGCGAATCCCTGAAGAGTCCCCAGGGAGTTTTGCTGTCTCTTTCAATGCAGCGGCCTTCGACAATAGTGATGTTTTCGGTTATGACAAAACGCCTGAATTCATCGAGAAGCCGGGTTTTGCCTATACCGGGCTCACCGGCAATCAAACAGACGGAGCCTTTTCCCTTACGGGCCAGGCTCAAAGCCTTTTTTAATTGCTTTAGTTCAGGCTCTCTTCCGATAAGCTGCGATGAAAGATGAACAGAGGAATTTGATTCCAGTTCGTCCGGCATAAATTCCGTATCGCCGGAGAGCAGTCGTTTTAAATCGTTTGAAAGCCCGATTGCACTCCGGTAACGGTTATCAGGATCTTGGGCAAGCAACTTCAGTATTATAGTATCAATTATCGGTAAAATTTCAGGAACTATCCGTGAAGGAGGTTCCGGTTTACGGGCTATTTGCTCGTGCAAGAGCATGGAAAGGCTTTCCGTTCGAAATGGATGGTGCCCGGTTAGAAGCTGATAAAATATAATTCCAAGCGAATACAAGTCGCTTCGTTCATCCACATTGCGACGAATCAGGCCGATTTGTTCCGGTGACATATATTGAAAGGTGCCACGGATTTTTTCATCTGACTCAATTGTATTCGGGTCCTTTATTCTGGCAAGGCCAAAATCCAGCAGCTTCATATGTAAATCCGTGTTGCCCACAATCATAATATTGGCAGGTTTCAGATCACAATGAATGATTTTTTTACTATGAACAAGATCAAGAGTATCGGCTATTTGTTTAATAACCGACAGGCGCTCATTTAAGGAGGGATTAAATTCTTCGTTCCATCTGTCAAGGGACTTGCCTTCGACATATTCCATTACAATGTAACATGAAAGCCCGAAAGATCCGTCAATTATTTTTCCGGTATCTAATATTCTGACAATATGTGTATGATTAAGTCGTGAAAGTATTTCAGCTTCAAGGCGTAAACGGTCGATATTCTCCGGCCTGCATTTATGCATCGGCAGAATCTTTATGGCCACGGCTGCGTTATGTTTAATGTCAAGTCCACGAAACACTGCGCCAAAATCGCTTTCTGCGATTTTATCGTATAGTTTGTAACAGCCGTTTATAATATTTTCCGTTAGATCTGTTTTCAAAGCTTTCCTATTTAAACCGGTTTTGATTTGACTCGATTAAGTAAATAGATATAAAAAGAAAGCTACCGAAAGGATTAATATTACATTCTCATTTTCTTTGCAAAAAGAAATTTATCAGAGCCAGTTTCAAAACGCCCCATTTTGGCCGATCTTAAGCGTTGGGCTCAAATTTCGCACGAAGTGACACGTAGTGAAGTATAGCGCTAACCTTTAGCGCTATCCTCGAAATACTAAATGTATTCCTGTGGTTGAAATTTTCGCCCGCCTTGAGCTTGACCAAACTGAAATGTTTTGAAAGTGGCTCTAAGAAATCAGGTTGAAATCCTGCACTTTTATCAAGGGACAATCTGTGACAAACCTTTCTCCCCGAATTTCATGGGAAGAAAAATGGCACAAATACTTATAATAATTACTGCTGAAAATGAAACTGCCGCCCATATCAGTTCGTAAAAGCGAAGAGATCTGTTATGCATTGAGGCCATGAATATATGATATACGGGGCCTGCTTCAAGAACTATTACTGCTGCAATAAACCCTGCGCAAATCATCATAAATAACAGACCGCCAAAACTTGTTACCGATTGTTCGGGATTTTCACACTTAAAGTCAGGGTATGCTGCTCCGAAACCTATTCCTATGGCCACGATTCCAGGAACCATAAGGAATACGGTTATAACAGATAAAAGCATTATAAAAGTGTCCGCTTTTAATATAATGTTTGTTGCCACAATAAGAATCTCGGAAAGAAAGAGCAAAGGGAAAAAATATATGAAAAATTTTATCCAAAGTACCGTTCTGATTTTAACAGGAGATGCTTTCACAAGCCAGAAGGCCTCTTTTTCTGAGCTTACAGCCGGATATGCAAAGCGGCCGGTTATGGCAGTCAGCACAAACATGCAAAGACCCATGTTAAGAAAAGACAAGAGATTTTGAAGATATACTGTTTTGATTGGTGCTTTTTCCAGCGGAAGTACATTAAAATTATAAATATATATTATAATAAGGGCTCCGATTAAAAGTATTTGTGACCATTGAGTCTGGTCCCTGAAAAAGGTTTTTATCTCTTTTACAAGAAATGCTCTGGTCGGGCCTGAAAGAAATTTTGAAAAAGGAAAATGCACAAATTTATATTTATACAACTTGAAAGAAACCGTTTGAGTTTTGGAAAATCCGTTAAAATAAGTAAGATCTGCTATAATTATATTTATCAAAAATATGACAGCAGAAAAGCTCCATGTAAGTCCGGAGTGAAACAGGCTTGCTTTTACAGACCCAAACAGGGCTTGATTTATGCTGTCATAGACCCAGGTGCTTGGAAGAAGAGGTGAGGAAGGAGCTTTTAGATTATTTAGATATACAACAACGGTTGCAAAGGCTTCAGGATCAACAAGCTGCTCCGGTTTTAAAAGCCTTAAAGCTAAAAACAGGATTAAAAAAAGGGCGAACCCCAAAGCCATTGTTATATTTTTCATACGATTTGCTGGAACAATAAAAACTAAAGCCATAACAAGCAAAGAACTTATACCGGATGAAATAAGCGAAATGGATATCAGATTACCGGCAATATTCAGATAAAAAAAAGGTCCGGCCTGGTAAACAATTCCGCAAGCAATAAGTACAGGAAGTATATATAATATTACCATCCATGAGCTGTCTATTGTGCTTTCGAGCCACCTTGCTATAAAAACTTTATAACTTGAAAGCGGCATGGAATGTATAAGGGGAAGATCTCTTGAAAGGTAAAGCTTGGAAAGTGCGGTAAGAATACTGCTGAAAATAAGAAATGAAAAAGAAATCAGAATAAGCATGGATAAGATTTTAAGAATAAGAATATCACCAAGACCTTCAATCCTTTTAAAGTATTTGAGCGTTCTTAATGTAATGACAAAGATGCCGCTCCAAAATATTACTCCTGCCGTTGCAAGAAAAAAAGTGCGGTAAATATCATTTTTAGATTTCTTTGAGATTAAGGGATTTTTAAAAGATAAAAATTTCGGCCTTAAAAGGATTAAGATTTCTTTAATGGATTCATTCATCTTATTCCCCCTCACCCTGACCCTCTACCGCCAGGGGCGAGGGTAGTAGTATATATAAAATAGTGATAGAGCGACGCGAATCCATACTTCGATATTCCTTATTCGATATTCAATATTCAATATTTCCCGGACAAGCCTTTTTAGTTACGGCTTGTCCGGGTTAGGATGTAAGCTTTATAAACGCATCTTCTAAGTCAGGATCAATAAGCAGAGACTTTTTCTTCAAATCATCAGCAGTACCTATTGCAATTACAACTCCGTTTTTAATGATCCCGATACGGTGGCACACATCTTCTGCGACTTGCAGGGTATGGGTTGACATAAAAATAGTTAGTCCTTTTGTTGCAAGATGTTTCAGCAAATCTTTGACCATTCTTGCGGCAACCGGGTCAAGCCCTACCATAGGTTCATCGATTATTATTACTTCAGGATCATGCAAAAGTGCTGCCGCCATAATAAGTCTTTGTTTCATGCCGTGCGAGTAAGACTCGATAAGTTCATCCGCCCATTTGGTAAGAGAAAACATATCAAGAAGATTATCAGCTTTTTCGGAAAAATGATTATCACTTACACCGTAAAGGTTTCCGATAAATCTTAAAAATTCTTTTCCAGTAAGTTTTTCGTAAAGGTATGGTCTGTCCGGAATAAACCCGATAATTCTTTTTGCTTTTTCAGGTTCATCTTTCATGCTGATTCCGCCTATTTCAATCTGACCCGAAGTAGGCTCCATTATTCCGCCCATCATTTTTATGGTTGTTGTTTTCCCGGCACCATTAGGTCCCAGAAAACCGAAAATTTCGCCTTTGGGAATTGAAAGGCTAAGATCATTTACAGCAATAAATTCGCCATATTTTTTCGTAAGATTTTCAAGAAGTATCATTTGAATTCAATAACCTTTATTTTTATCTTTCCTAATAAGCTTAATATATCAAGCTGCTCTTTAGGTCCTCCTGTTGAAAATCGTATGTGGGTTACATCGGCAGGTATCTGACCAAAAAGAGGATCAATTGCAACCCATCTTCCAAAATACAAACTATTCCATGCGTGGTAATAAAAACCGCCATTTAAATATACTAGTCCTGCTTCTACTCTGGCAGGTATTCCTGCAGCGCGTGAAAGAGCGGCCATTAAAACTGCATGTTCGTTGCAATCCCCCGCTTTATTTTTAAGGGTTGAAACTGCATCAGGCAAAGATATTACCGGTCTTTTTTCGATATTGGAGTTTATCCAGCTTACAAGTTTTTTTGCTTTGATTATCGGCGGATCATCCGGGTTTACAGTTTTTTTGACGATGTTTTCTATCTCTCTGTTATCTGATTGTATGAAGGGCGTGGGCTTAATATAATAATATGAGGCTATATCCGGCACATAGACTTTATATTGTTTTGAAAGATGTTCTATGCTTTCTTTTTTTATGTGTAAAATACCGTTTTTTAATATTTGCCTGTCATCATTTATTTTAACAGAATCAAGCTCAACGCCTTTGATTTGTATTTTAAGGAATTTAAGCTTTTCAGGATTATTTAGTATAATATTTGAAGGTATGGAAACAAGTTTAGTAAGATCATCGCTTGCCGTAACAGGCATACCGTTTAATGCATCATCTTTTGTGGTTTTTTCAAGGCTTATGCCAAGAAATCCTTTTTCCTTTAAGATTTCTCCTTTATCGCTTACCCACAGTATCTGAGTCGTACCTTTAAATGATAGAAAAGTCTTGAATGCCTTATGATTTATCTTTCCAATTTGAATATCTTCTTTTTTTACTATCTTTAAAAGTACCGGTACCTGGCTCATTGAGGCAGGGTCGAAAACATTAAAAGTAAATACTTCTCCTTCTTTTAAGCCTGATGCAAATGCGGCATTTACTAAACCTGCCATTAGATATGGTTTGGTCTTAACAGGAATATCTATTTTTCTTTTATCCCCAAAACTTTGAGTCTGAATGGACAATATATCTTTTTTTGTTTCACCTTTTGCCGCAAAAGCAAACCTGCCGGAATTTATTTCAAAAGCAAACGTCCGCAAAGTAAAGTCCGGGTTTAAGTTCCCAAGAGTTTTAACATATATATCATGAAGCAATCCCATAGTATTAATCTTCATAAAGACATTTTCTTTTATTTCATATCCATTGTCATCTTTTAAAATAATTGTGTGGGAAAAGCCGATTTTATTATTATTTTGAAATATATTCATCCATGTATCTTTTTCAAAAAGTGCAATGGCAGAAGCTGATAATGAATGCTTATGAATGTTTTTTTCGAAAAGGCCAAGCCGTATGGAAAGCAATGATGCAAATACCAGAAACATTGCCAGACCGGTTAAAACAAGATATTTATTTTTATAAAGAGGCATTGATAAAATAATATCACAGCTTGTGCTATTTGGCCAGTTTGTTAAACTGTTGAGCCAGTTTCAAAACGCCCCATTTTGGCCGATCTCTGCGTTGGGCTCAAATTTCAATCCTCGAAATACTAAATGTATTCCTGTGGTTGAAATTTCCCCCCGCCTTGAGCTTGACCAAACTGAAACGTTTTGAAAGTGGCTCTGTTAACATCTTTCTTTTTAAAACAAATAATACTAAAGTGGAAATTGTAATTTATAAAGAATTTTGATAACGGATAAAAAATGTTCAGGAACTATTTTGTTTATTTGTTTACAACTTGTAACTTGATTTAAGAGGATATTAATGTACATAAAAAAAATTATCATAATGATTTTATTTATTATGTCAGTAACATGCAATGTGTTTGCCGATGAAATCCGGCTGAAAAACGGTGACCATATAACCGGCACGATTATTAAATTAGATGCGGAAAAGATGGCATTAAAAACATCTTATGCTGGCGAAATCAGTATTGTTTTTAAAGAAATTGCAGGAATGCGAACAGATTCCCCGATAGATGTAATATTAAGTGATGGTACAAAAGCAAAAGGTATAGTAACTACTGATTCGGATGGAAATATTAATATAAAAACAGAGTTGATAGAAGAACCTATATCAATTGCCCTCATACACATTAAACAAATTAACCCGCCGCCGCCACCTCCTGCTGTAAAACTAAAAGGCAGGCTTAATGTTGGAATTAATATAACGGATGGAAATACCAACACTAAAACATACAATGGTGACGGTGAATTAATTGCAAGAACCAAAGACAATCGTTTCACACTTGGCGGCAGATATAACAGAGCCGAAGATGATGGCGAAACCACAGTAAATAACCAAACCGCTTATATGAAATATGACCACTTTCTTTCCAAAAAATGGTATTTTCTTGCAAATGTTACGGGCACAAAAGATAAATTTAAAGATTTGAATTTAAAAACTTCTCTTGGTGTAGGCATGGGCTATCAATTTATTGAGACAGAAACGACTAATTTGTCTGTTGAGGCCGGGCCGAACTATGTAAACGAAGACTATATCGATGCCGAAGATAAAGATTTTATGTCCGCCCGCTGGGCAATAAACTTTGATCATTATATTTACAAGGATTATACGCAGTTTTTCTGCAATCATGTTGGTTTAATAAGCCTGGAAAATGCAGCGGATGTAAGTATTCAAAGCCAGACCGGATTTCGTTTTAAAATATACAATGGATTTAATGCAACTACTCAGGTAAACTATGACTGGGATAATAATCCTTCACTTGGAACTGAAGGGTCCGATACCACTTATATTTTAAGTCTTGGGTATCAATTTTGAAAGTATGGAGGACAATATGAAAAAAACAATTATTTTGGTTTTTATTATAATTTTTTGTACGTGTCCCGGTTTTGCAGATGAAAAAATATATAAATGGACAGGTGACGACGGGGTCTTGCATTTCAGTGATCAACCCCCGGAGGATGAAGTGGAACAATACGATACGATTAAAGTTGCCAAAGATAAATCATTGCCTGATACAGCAATAAATAATGAATCTGAAGAAACCCTTCGTCCCGGATATAATCAAATGGTTGAAAACGCCAAACAGGAAATGTCGCAATATGAGCAGGAAGAAAGGGTGCTTGAAATAGCTAAGGCGAAAGAGGAAAAAGAAAAAACCGAAGCTGAAAGATTAGCAAAAATTGAGGCAAAACAAAAAATACTCAGGGATAAAATTGATAATATAAAAAAAAGGCCTTTCGATAATAAACAATGGACCCCGGGGTTTAAAAATGCACAGATAAATTTAATGCAAAAGCAAATTGATGAACTTGAAAAGTTAAAATAAATACTATCTGATTTATTAATGAAAAAAGGCGAAGCAAATAATGCCCCGCCTTTGTATAAGTTGCTATAGCGCTTTAAGGAATTGTATTTGAGCCAGTTTCAAAACGCCCCATTTTGGCCGATCTCTGCGTTGGGTTTAAATTTCAATCCTCGAAATACTCAATGTATTCCTGTGGTTGAAATTTTCTCCCGCCTTGAGCTTGACCAAACTGAAACATTTTGAAAGTGGCTCATTTGAATTGGAATATTTATAAGTGGTGGTCCCAGCGGGGTTCGAACCCGCGTTACCGGCGTGAGAGGCCAGCGTCCTAACCACTAGACGATAGGACCATTATTTTAGAATATTGGGATAATTATAGAAAAGGTATTAGCTTGTCAAATGTTATTTTGAAATTATCAGTTACCGGTTTCATTTGAAACGGAATTTTCCGGAGTTTCTAACGGAATTTTTTTCCCCTTTCTGTATCCAATGGCAAAATATATAAGCGGCCCCAAAAAAGGTACGAGAGCTGTGACACCCCAGATAGCCTTTGTGGCGGTACTGCCAAAATTCTTTTTTGAAATATCTATTACAGCCCACCAGGTCAGAAGAAGAAAAACAAGCCCGGTACCAATAATTATTTTCGCCATTTTAAGTTATCCTTTCAGCTTTGCTGTTAGATTAAGTATTGTATTTATATAATAGCTGCTAGGGTTATACTGACGAATTACCCATCGGGCTTTTTTATCTTCTATTCCCTGCCGCCATCCGCTCTTACTAAGAAAGTTTGCGACACTGGCTATTGCATCGGCGTGATTGGTAAGATCCACACTTCCATCCATATTTCCATCTGTTGCGTATCTGATAATGTTGCTTGGAACAAATTGCGGAATCCCAACGGCTCCTGCATAAGAGCCATTTATTGTAAGAGGATTGATTTTCTCTTTTTCCGCATAAATAAGAAAAGACTTAAGTTCATTGTATGCCCAATTCGATTTTCTCATTGCTTTATTTTCAAATTTTTCAAAAGTAAGAATTGTTGAGCCGGAGATATATTCCCAAAACCTTTTTCTTATATTTACATCGAAAAGAGAGGCCATTGTCGAAAGTGTATTTAATACCGGCCGCTTTCCAATAGATTTTCCCAGCTTTGATTCTACAAGAATTATTGCGGTAATAAGTTCCTCTTCAACCCCATATTTTTCTTTAGCTTTAAAAAGCTCCGATTCATATATTTTCATATACAGTTTTGCTCCGGCTATTGATAGAGCTTTGGGGTACTGATTATAATTTACATTGGATTCCTTGTGAACAAAAAAAAGTGATACTCCCTTTGTATCAAAATTTACACGGCCATCATTGTAAATCCGTGCAAGCTTTTTCCTGTCGAATCCATCTGAAACAAGTTTATCCTGAAGCAACTTAAAATTGTAGTTGAAATCTTTGGTTGCCGTTTCTTCGTTTTGTGCGGATAAGGTTATAATGAATAACAAGCACAAAACAAAAATAAACCTTTTAATATATAAGGAAACAATGCCCATTATGAAGTATCCCAGTTCATTTGGCTGAAATTTCAATAAAAGAACGTTTTCTTTCAGTAAATACACAAACTTGTTTATATCCTGCTGAACGAATCAAAGGTAAAACTTTTTCATAATGACGGCCAATATTATCAGGTTCATGCGCATCCGAACCTATTGTTATTCCAACGCCATATTTGCAGCATTTTTTTAAAATATCAATAGAAGGGTAAGCATTTTGCGCAGTGTGGTCGTACCCGCTTGTGTTAACCTCAACAGCAATATTATTTTTTGCTATTTTTTTAATTATTTCATCAAGCTCTTTTTCAAAGCAATCAGGAAGATCCCTGCCGAATTTTTTCATAAGATCGATATGGCATATAAAATCAAAATAATTATTATCTAACATTTTATCAAGATATTCAAAATAAAGCCGGTAAATTTCATTGGTTTCGAGTCCTCCTTTGCTCCAGTCCGATTCGTAGCTTACCACATCCACCCCTTTCGGGAAATGAAGAGAACTTCCTATAACATCAAAAGAAAAAGTCTCTATAATTTTATTAATAAGATCAATATGATCAGGATGATAATCAGTCTCAAGTCCGGCTTTTATGCTTATGACTTCTCTGTAACGGATTTTTAGATTTTGGACAGATTGAAAATAAAACGGTACCTCAGAAGGTGCCATGGATTGTCTGTTTCCAGGCTCGCTTATAGTTAGATGATCAAGAAAACATATTTCATCAAAACCTGACAAAACAGCCTTTTTAATATAAGCCTCCATACCATATTTGGCATGATTGCAAAGCATGGTATGAATATGATAATCAATTTTGCAGGATATATTTGAATTTTCTTGATTCATCAGAAATTGCCATATTTTTTAGTGCAATAGGCAGTTGTTATGTTATATTGTTTTGAAAGTTGCTCGATAGAAATTATTTTCCATCAACAATATAATAACCTAAAACATCTATGGATAATGCGCAAGTTGAAAAAAAACACAAAAACAGTTTATACATGCCAGTCCTGTGGATATCAGGCCCCCAAATGGCTGGGTAAATGCCCGGACTGCGGCCAGTGGCAAAGCTTTGTTGAAGAATATCAAAATGCAAGACCTGCCGGAGTTCCAATAGACGGACTGCTGTCGGTTATGAGAGAGCCGGTTTCTATTGATGATATAGAATTTGAGGGCGAAGAACGCATTCTAACCGGAATAAGCGAGTTTGACCGGGTCCTTGGAGGCGGCATTGTTCCAGGAACAATGATTCTTATCGGCGGAGATCCGGGAATAGGCAAATCAACATTGATGCTGCAGGCTTTTTGCAGCCTAGCCGAAAAAGGTCTTAAAGTCTTATATGTTTCGGGTGAAGAATCGATAAGGCAAATAAGTTTAAGGAGCAAGAGGCTTTCTGCCAAAGCACCCGGACTTCTGGTTGCATCGGAGATTGATATTGAAGCAATTTTATCTATGGTTGGTTCCACAAAGCCCGATGTTCTTGTTATAGATTCGATACAGACGATGTTTTGCCCCGATCTTTCTTCTGCTCCCGGAAGTGTAAGCCAGGTAAGAGAATCTGCAATGAAACTCATGCTTTTGGCCAAAAAAACAAACCTGCCCACATTTCTTGTCGGGCATGTTACAAAAGATGGTGCCATAGCAGGGCCTAAACTTCTCGAGCATATGGTAGATACGGTTTTATATTTTGAGGGTGACCGGAATCATATTTTCAGAATTTTAAGATCAGTAAAAAACAGATTCGGTTCAACAAATGAAATAGGTGTGTTTGAGATGAAGGGAAACGGGCTTGATGAAGTTTTAAATCCTTCTGCCGCTTTTCTATCCGAAAAGCCCCTAAGTTCTCCAGGGTCTGTTGTTACTGCCAGCATGGAAGGTACAAGGCCAATTCTCATCGAGCTTCAGGCCCTTGCGAGCAGCACAAATTTTGGCACTCCCAGAAGGACAATTCTGGGTCTTGATAATAACAGAGTGGCATTACTTGCCGCTGTTATGGAAAAAAAACTGGGGATGCACCTTATGGGCTATGATATTTTCATGAATGTAGCAGGAGGAGTTAAGGTAGATGAACCTGCCGTTGATATGGGAATTATTGCAGCCATTGCCTCAAGCTTTCTGGATCGCCCTGTATCGGACGGGACGGTAGTTTTGGGTGAGGTAGGTTTGACCGGTGAGGTAAGAGCAATAGGTCATGCCGAAACAAGAGTTGCAGAAATTCAGAAAATGGGTTTTAAAAGATGTATTTTACCATATAGCAACCTAAAGCGTATAACCGGAACCGGCACAATAGAACTTTCCGGCATTAATAACATCACAGAAGCTATGGAGGTTTTGTTTTGAACGCAACAGAAACGGTAGAAACGCAATATTTTGAATGCGACAAGGCCTGTAGAGACGCAAAAATTTGGAGACGCAAGATTTTGGAGACGCAAGATTTTACGTCTCTACAGGTCCTCTATGCAAATATTCGTCTGTTCTTGACTTGGAAAGTACTTAAGAGTATATGAAGCGTTTATCCCCTAAGGCAAATAAATGGGAAGATCATTATTCCCGCCTGGCTAAAAAGGAAAATTATCCTGCAAGATCGGTTTATAAACTACAGGAAATTCAAAGCAGATATAAGCTAATAAAAAAAGGGGGCAGGGTTCTTGATCTGGGCTGTTATCCCGGTTCCTGGACTGTTTATGCTTCTTCTCTTGTAGGCGAAAAGGGAATTATAGTAGGAGTCGACTTAAAAAAGCTTGAAACAAATAATTTATCTAATGTCATAGCTTATCAGGCAGATATCCTTGATATAGATGACAAAACTCTTTTAGCAATAGGAAAAGATTTTGATGTTGTAATAAGCGATATGGCACCTGCTACTACTGGAAACAAAAATGTGGATGCTGTAAGGTCTTATGATTTATGTGTAGCGGCATTAGAAATAGCAACAAAAGTTCTTTTGTATAATGGTGCATTTTTATGTAAAATATTTCAGGGCGAAGATTTTAATAATTTTTTGGAAATGGTAAAAGCTGTATTTAAGTCTTATAAAATTTTTAAACCGCAGAGCAGTCGTAAATCCAGCAAAGAAATTTATATAATTGGTTTGGGTAAAAAATAGGAGGTTGGTATGTCAGGTCACAGCAAGTGGTCTTCCATAAAGCACAAAAAAGGCGCGGCAGACGCAAAGCGTGGGAAAGCATTTACTAAGATAATAAAAGAAATTACGGTTGCAGCACGAATGGGGGGAGGAGGCGATCCTAATTCAAACCCAAGACTAAGAACGGCAATGCTTGCTGCAAAGGCAGAAAACATGCCCAAGGAAAACATCGAAAGAGCCATTAAAAAAGGAACGGGCGAACTTGAAGGCGTAAGTTATGAAGAAATCACTTACGAAGGATATGGCCCATCCGGAGCAGCGGTTTTGGTTGAGTCTTTGACGGACAATAAAAACAGGACGGTTGCAGATATACGCCATATTTTCAGCAAAAGCGGTGGAAATCTCGGTGAGAACGGTTGCGTGGGCTGGATGTTTGAAAAAAAGGGGTATATTACTGTATCAAAAGAAAATGTGAGCGAAGAAACTATTATGGAAATCGCACTTGAAGCAGGTGCGGAAGATATAAGAGAAGATGTTGAAGTATTCGAAATTATCACAGCTCCGGATGATTTTGAAACGGTAAAAACCGCTTTAGATAATGCTTCTATCATTTGTGAGGAGTCGGAAATAACCATGCTTCCCAAAACCACAACAAATCTTGAAGGTAAAGATGCGGAAAAAATGATAAGACTTATGGAAACTTTGGAAGACTCTGACGATGTCCAAAAAGTATACACAAATGCGGATATCCCGGAAGACATGACATGAAACCTCGGTGTAATAGCTAATTGACTATTATTTCTTAAGGACATTGCCCATGCTTAAAACAGGAATAATCAAAGATTCTCTTTATCTTGAACATATCGCAGATGATTATCATCCCGAAAGTCATCACCGGCTTGAAGCAATTTATGAAATGCTTGAAGAAAAAGATATGGCGGGAAAGTTTGTCGATATAAAGCCGCGCGATGCCACAAGAGAAGAGCTGGGATATATACACACGCCCGAATACATTTCAAGAGTGGCTTCTACTAAAACAAGGTCAAGAGTAATGCTTGATCCGGATACTTATACTTCTCCAAGATCATGGGAGGCGGCTTCCCGTGCTGCCGGCGGTTTTCTGGAGCTGATAGATAAATTGATGCAAAATAAGATCGATAACGGATTTGCTTTTGTAAGACCTCCGGGTCACCATGCAGAGTATGATCGGGCTATGGGTTTTTGTCTTTTCAATAATGTTGCCATAGGAGCAAAATACGCTATCGAAAAATATAATCTGGAGCGTATTCTTATAATAGACTGGGATATTCATCACGGCAATGGCACTCAGCGATCTTTTTATGATGACCCAAAGGTACTCTATTTTTCCACTCACCAATACCCCTACTATCCTGGAACAGGCGATTTGAATGAGTTGGGAGATGGTAAAGGAGAAGGGTTTAATATAAATGTACCCCTTTCGCCGGGTGCCGGTGATGATGAATATGCCGAAATTTTTTTAGATATTTTAAAGCCGATCACCCTGGAATACAAGCCTCAGTTAATACTGGTTTCTGCGGGATTTGACACTTACTTTGATGACCCGCTTGGAGGAATGAGAGTTACCCCCCAAGGTTTTGCCCACCTTGCAAAAATTATATTAGAGCTTGCCGAAAAAGTCTGTGAAGGAAAAGCGCTTTTCATACTGGAAGGCGGTTACAATCTTAATGGCCTTCGTGACTCGGTAAAGGCTGTATTGATAGAGCTTCTGGGCGAAAACAGTCTTTTTAAAGGAAGGGCTTTACTTGATGAAAAAATCGATAGCAATGCAATATCCTCAAGGATCAAACAGGTCAAAATTGCTATTAAGCCTTTTTGGCCCGACATTATTTAAAGATTTTGTAAAAAGCTCCTAAACCGTTATGTAGTATAACCACATTTGGAATTTACCTGAAACCAAAAAGCGTAAACCATGTACCCGGTCTAAAATGTAATCGATGTTATTGCTGCACACTACTCTCAAATTCCCCCTTATAAAAGGGGGACAAAGGGGGTTGTATAAAATTGAAAGTACTACCAATAAAACTCTGCTACTAAACAACCCCCTACACCCCTTTGTTAAGGGGGAATTTAAAGACTTTCCTTTCTTCTTGCGAAAATAGTCAGAGTGAGGGGAATACAAACAGTGTTACTAAGGTTATCTGTTGGAATCAATTGAATTACTATACAGCAAAAAACCATCCTCCGGTTTAATTTTGGCTTTGATGAATCCGGTTATATACGATCATGCGGTAAATGATTGCCATCTGATCGAAACGCATGCCTCATGGATTATCCTCACAGGAGATTTTGCTTATAAAATCAAAAAGCCTGTTAACCTCGGTTTTCTTGATTTTTCTACCCTTGAAAAAAGGCATTTTCTTTGTAAAGAAGAACTTCGCCTAAACCAAAGACTTGCACCGCAAATGTATCTGGAGCTTGTAACTATTACTGGTACACCGGAAAAACCTGTTTTAAATGGAACAGGAAAGCCTGTTGAGTTTGCTGTAAGAATGCTTCAGTTTCCGCAGGAAGTGCAACTTGATCGCATGCTGGCAAGCGGTGAAATCGGAACTTTTCATATTGATACCATTGCCCGCTTGGTTGCTGATTTTCACAAAAAGACAATGGTTGCCTCAAAAGACAGTACTTACGGAGACCCGGAACACATCAGAAAACCTGTTGAAAATAATTTTATTCAAATTAATAAAAATAGAAAAAAGGCTGAACATCCCCTGAGCAATGAATTGGAAGCCTGGTGTAAATCCTTTTTTGATGAGCTTAAGCCTGTTTTTATAAAGCGCAAAGCCGAAGGATTTATCCGTGAATGTCACGGAGATATGCATTTAAGAAACATCGCCTGGATAAATAATACACCTGTAGTATTTGATTGCATAGAATTTGATCCGGACCTTAGGTGGATTGATGTGATAAGTGAAATTGCATTTCTTGTCATGGATTTTGAGGCACGTATGCATCCTCAACTATCAAGACGCTTTTTGAACGTTTACCTGGAAGAAAGCGGAGATTATGCAGGTGTTAGGGTTTTGCCATTTTATCTGGTTTACAGAGCGCTTGTGCGTACCAAAATAGCTGCAATAAGGGCCGGGCAACAGGATATCAGCGAAGAAGAAAAAGCAGAAGCCGAAAAAGAGTTCTTCAATTATCTCCAACTTGCAAAGAGTTCTTCTAAAATATCTGCTCCTAAACTTATAATCACCCGCGGACTGTCAGCATCGGGTAAAAGCACGATAACTATGCAACTACTTGAGCAAATGGATGCAATCCGCATACGTTCAGATGTTGAACGCAAAAGAATCTTTGGGATAAGCCGGAAAGAAAGCATTGAGACAACTTACTGTCAAAATATATATAGTCCTGAGGCGACAAAAAAGACTTATGATAAACTTGCCGGGCTTGCAGAAAAGATATTGGATACCGGTTATCCGGTGATTGTTGATGCGGCATTTCTTAAATTTGAAGAACGTGGGAAATTTAGAGAATTGGCGGAAGCAAAGAAAGTACCGTTTATCATTCTCGAATTCTTAGCCACACATGATACTTTACGTCAGCGAATAATAAAGCGTGAAAAAAATGTATCTGATGCCGACCTTTCAGTATTGGAACAACAGATTGCAAAATGGCAGCCGCTTGACAAAAGAGAAAAAGATCGGGCAATTACTATAGATACCGAAACTCCTGTTGATATCATGCTGCTCGCAGAAAAGGTAAAGGACTTTTATTAAAGGCTTTTCTTCTTATTTCATTACTCCGGATATATTTGCAATTATTTCAGACGCAGCGCCACTTTTCCAAAAATATAAACCTGCACCAAGAACTATGAACGCTATGACATAGAACACACGATTCTCACCAATACTTGCAGTGAATACTTTTGTTAAATTATAGATCATCAGGAATACTACTATTGCTGTAATTATATTTACGGTATTAATATATTCCATGCGTAGCTCCTTGTTATAATATATTTTATTCATTATTCTCAGTTCTCATATAATAGGGTAAATGCGGACAAACCCCGGCCAAATGAGAGCAGAAGAATTATTCTCCGGTAATAAGCAAGAAGTATTTAGAGCCAAAGTCAAAAAAGTTTATTCAAAACCTGGCCTGTTATAACCTTTGGATAGAAATATGTTGATTTTCTCGGCATAATCAGGCCTTCCCCGGCAATTCTTTGTACCTGTTCTATCTTTGTGGGATTTAATATAAAAGCAATATCGTATTTGCCGGAAATTGTTTTTTCCATTGCTTCTTTATCGGAGCTTGAATAAGAAATAAGATTTTCATTATCTAAACCTGTTTGATCAAATCCAAGGACTTCGGTAAGAATAAGCCTTGTAAGTACTGTTACATCAAGATCCATAAGAGATTCGGATAATTCATCTCCAAACAATTTCTTCATAATTCCCGTTTTAGTAGAGAGAATGTAAAAATCATTACTGCTTTTCAGAAGTACTCCGATTTTATTTTTTGGCTCTTCCGATCTTAGTGATGAGATAAATTGATCTTTTGCTTTTTCAATATCATTAGTATCGGTTGCAATTGTTGTAATATCAAAATACTCCGAGGCCTTTTGCACAAAGCCGGAAAGGGTTTTAGCATCTACGCCGCTTAACAAACGGTGAGCCGGCAGTATAATCATTCCGGGATCTTCCATACTACAGATAAACATCATTATAAAATTGGCAGGATGTGTTGGTGAAAACTCAGGATTGTTTTTTGATACCCACTCCTTGTAGTTTAAAGCAGTTTCATACCGGTGGTGTCCATCGGCAATATAAAGAATTTTATCATTAAAGGCTGATGTAATACTTTCCTGTATATTAGCATCGGTTATTTTCCAAAGTCTTTGACGGTGACCTTTGCCATCTGTGAAATCAAAATCTGCAGAGCTTTCGGAAGCTTTCTTTTCTATAATATTAAGGGCGTCAATTTTACCTGAATACAGGGAAAAAATCGGGCTGAAATTGGCATGACAGGCTTTCATAAGTTTTAGTCGTTCCGACTTGGTCTTTGAATAAGTTTTCTCGTGAGGAAGGATAATTCCCTTTTCGAAAGGCTCAAGACCAACTAAGGCTGTAAGACCAAAACGCCTGAACATTTTGCCTTCAACCATAAAATCAACAGCAGTAAGATAATAAGCAGGACTTTTATCTGTAATAAGAGTTTCTTCTAAAAGCCAATTGTTAAAAAAAGCCGCTGCCCTTGTATAGCGGCTATTTTCTTCATTATCTTCCTTTGTTTCAGTGCCCAGAATAAGGCGGATTATGTTTTGAGGATGTTTGTTATGAAAATTTATCTGTTCTTCTTTAGAAATAACATCATACGGAGGTGTTGTAACATCTGCCAAATCGCCGATCTTTTCCGGGTTGTAAAGAATCCCACTGAAAGGGATTACATTTGCCATTTTTATTTTTCCTTCCCTGTTGATTGATAAAAGAATTTACGGAACTGATACTAGAAAGAATCTGACTGTTCAAGCAAAAGATTTTCAAAATATGCCGGTGAGATAAAAAAAGGAGTATTATTTTTTGATAATTAACCATATACCTCCTTGTTCTGCAATTTTGCATTTGCTTGTTAATTCCGAATCTTTTACAATCTTTTCCAGTTCTTTTATGCTGATCCTTCGTCTTCCCAAATTATCATTTAATCTGCGGGATTCATCAGCAATTTCGTCTATTATCTTTTGCGGAGTGTCTTTTCCGAATCCACCGCCCACAAAGGCCATGCCTCCGGGTTTTAAAATGCGAAATATTTCACCAAGAAAGTTATTCTTTTCATTTAAGAAAAAAAAGGCTCCTCTTAATATTACCAAATCAAATTGAGCATCATCAAAGTCAAGGTGATTGAACTCCGTTTGCTTAAAGTTTATTTTATGGCAGCAGCCGGAAATTGAAATCTCCTGTTTTAAATATTTCAGCACTTCCTTTGAATTATCTGCAATTGTTATATTAAATTCAGGGTATAATTTTAATAGCTCAACCGAAATACCACCTGAAAAAGGGCCGAGTTCCAAAACTTCTCCACTGTTTTTCAGATAGCTTTCCATTAGTTGTGAAACAAGGTATGGATATATATTTATCCAAAGGTCGTTTACCTGCTTAAGTTCATTAATATCCATATGAAATATATATGGATATTAGTATATTATGTCAATAAGAAACCGGTTCCGGAGTCCAAGGATACGATTCCCATATAGAATTATAAAATTACTGCAATTTTATAATTTCTTGTTGATAAATCTAACTAACTGCTATAATTTAATTTTGATTACTTGCCCTGTTAGAGAGCGATGAGAATTGAACATTTCAAAGGCATTGAGGCCTGGCAACCGGCTTGTGAATTTACTCAAAACGTTTACCCATATGACTCCGGTATTTATATATGAAGGGTTCAACGCAATCAACCGTGAACCGTGAACCTTGAACCGTGAACTTTGAACCGTGAACCGTGAACTTTGAACTTTGAACCTTGAACCTTGAACCGTGAACTTTGAACTTTGAACCTTGAACCTTGAACTTTGAACCTTGAACCCAATAACCTGAATAATAACTATGTATAATTATTTTTCATTTTTTTCAACAATCGGGTGGCAGGATGTAGTTGATATTATATTAAACAGCTACATCCTGTTCAGATTCTATATCCTTTTTCGAGGAACAAACGTTTTTCGGGTTCTTATAGTAATAGCCTTTCTCTGGTTTTTCCAGAGGATAGCTTTTTCTTTAGAACTTATAATAACTAGTTGGGCTCTTCAGGGCATTACCGCTGTTGCAGCGCTTATAATTATAGTTGTTTTTAGAAATGAAATCAGAACTGTATTGCAGGCAAAAAATTTAAAGTCATTTTTATGGGGTTTTCCACAAAAAACATCTATAACACCTGTCGAAATAATTTCAGAAAGCGCTTTTGAACTGGCTAATAAACGTATAGGAGCACTGCTGGTATTTCCTGCAAAAGACGATCTGGAAGAATATGTAAAAGGCGGTTTATCATGGCGCGGGGTTATTTCCAAAGAAATGATAATGAGCATTTTCTGGCCCAACAACCCTGTGCATGATGGTGCTGCAATACTCAGAAAAGATAGAGTTGCAGAGGTATCCTGCATTCTCCCTCTTTCACACAAAAATAATCTTCCTTCACATTATGGAACAAGGCACAGAGCAGCACTTGGACTGGCTGAAGCTACCGACGCAATGGTTATAGCCGTTTCCGAAGAAAGGGGCACGGTTTCCGTAGCTAAAGATTCCGGAATACATCGCGTTAATCGAAAAAAGGATCTTGAGCGTATGCTTATGGAGCATATGGGCGACGCTCCAAAACCTGATAATGATAAGCGCAAGGAAAAACTTGAAATATTCTTTGCAGCTCTTGTTTCATTTCTTTTTATTGTGGGAGTATGGTTTAGTTTCTCAAGAGGTTTGGAAGCCCTTATTAATATTGAAGTGCCTGTTGAATATATGAATCGCGATTCAGAATTGGAAATTATGGATACGTCGGCAAATTCTGTTATTCTCAACATGGGGGGTTCGGATTCTCTGATTAAATCAATCCGGCCTGAACAATTAAAAGTCAGAATAGATCTGGCAAAAGCAGCTGCCGGAAAAAGCTCTTACCTGCTAACAGATAAAAACGTAACTCTTCCGCCTGGAATAGTACTGAAAAAAATTAATCCATCAGCCATTAAAGTTACACTTGGAGCTTCTGCAATAAAAGAATTACCGGTAAAGGTTGTTTGGGCAGGAAAACTTCCGAGTAACTTAATGCTTGATAATGTCAAAATTATTCCGGATAAAGTCAAGGTGGTGGGTGTAAGGCGTACTCTGGATGGGATTAAAACTGCAAATACGTATAAGGTTTATCTTAACAATATTAATGAATCAGGAGCAACTACCGTTAAACTTGCTCTTAGTCCACCCTCTCTAAAAATTGCGCCAGGCTCAAATGATATGGTTACCGTGGAATATACTGTCAAAACAAAATAAATCAAAATGTTATATTGTTATCAATAACCGAATTCCTTTCCACTAGTACAGGTGTATTACTTGTATTGTTTATTGATATATTACCAGTAATTTTTACATCTTTTTCAAAAAAAACATCCCCAAGTATTGACAAAGATTCACATTCTACTAAGGAGGGTACTCCTTCTTTAAATCTGTCATCAAATTGATCTATTTTGCCATAATACCTGGAATCAAGGTTTATTCGAATTTCAGGAAGTTTTCTTTCAGGGTTATAAACTAGTTTTTCATCTCTGATCATATAGCAATCAGATCGTACCGCAAGCAGGTCACTGCATTTTTTAACAGGAAAAAATCTTGTCCTCGGAACCCTTACTGCATTTGCTCCGTCAAAAAGAGAAATTGCAGAACCCATAGCGGTTTCTATCTGATATACTTCAGGACTGGTCTCGTTTCTTGGATCCAAAGTTTTCGGGTTCAAGATTAACGGAAGATAAACAAATCCTTTTTCTCTAATAAGTTCTTTCAAATATACTATGTTTATCCAGATATTGTTTGTATTAAAAAAACTGTAACAACTTATGTCTCTAAAAGCATCCAACTCACTATCAATACATTGTGCCGCCTCGCGCAAAATAAGATGACCGTTTTTGTGTCTTGCGATGTGCCCGCCTTTTAAATCAGATTGGGTTCTGTCTGATACTTCCATCAAAAAAGGGAAATTGTTTTGAGCAAAATAGCCCAAAATAGCTTCATCAACTGTAGCTCCCAGGTTATCGGAATTTGAGATAAAAGCGTATTTTACTCCTTGCATGATTAGTTGTTCAAGCACTCCTGAAGTATAAAGAGCGGCATAAATATCTCCATGGCCGGGCGGGTTCCATTCCATTTTGGCGTTTTCCGGCCAAACCGCAGGGCCAAAGCTATTGCGAAGTATTTTTGGGTACTTATGCTGAAGAAACATAATGGGCAAGACAGGTAAATCCATTTTCTGTAAAGCATCAGATGTATCTTTATCGGTTCCGAAACTGTTCATAAAAGCAAGTTTTATATTACTTTTTTCAGCTTGCTGTACTATTATGTCAAGGAATGTTTTTCCTTCTCTTACTTTAATAAGTGATTTGGCTTTGCTTAAGCCCATACTTGTTCCCAGGCCACCGTTTAACACTATCCTGACAGTATTGTTTATCGCTTTTTTCCCCGAAACCGAATATCCGGATAAATCATTTGAATAAACGATTTCATTTTCCCTCATACATTCAATATCTTTGTCATATATTATACCTGTTTCACCATTTATAACTTTATGGTAATAATACAAAAAGCTATCAACAACCATCCGGGGTAGTTTTTCGTTTTCTAATTTTTCGATAAAAGATGCGATATGGTTTTGTGTGTCAGGAATTTTCACCTATCTTCTCCATAAGTTTCTACAAGTTATACTTGTCATGAACTTTAAGAGGCAATTGCTTGATCAATCCACCCCATAGTATCTTTTTCTTTTCCATACTGAATACCTGTTAAAGCTTTAAACAGCTTATTGGCTATAGGGCCGACTTTCCCATCCGAAACCGTGATAATTTTATCTCCATATTTTAGCTCTCCGACAGGAGAAATTACTGCTGCGGTTCCGGAACCGAACACTTCTTTAAGTTTTCCCGCGGTATGAGCTTCCATGACCTCATCAATACTTATCTGGCGCTCAACCGTTTTAATTCCCCAGGATTTGGCAAGAGCAATAACCGAATCCCTGGTGATTCCTGAAAGAATGCTGCCGTTTAAAGCAGGTGTTATTATTTCATCATCAATCACAAAAAAGATATTCATAGAACCAACTTCTTCAATATATTTCTGCTTAATGCCGTCCAGCCATAAAACCTGGGTATAGCCTTCTTTATGGGCTGCTTCGCCTGCATAAAGACTTGCTGCATAGTTTGCGGAAGCTTTTGCTTCGCCCAGACCACCGCGAACAGCTCTGACATGATCTTTGCTGACAAGGATTTTAACAGGGTTAAAACCTGCCGAATAGTAAGCACCTACAGGTGAAAGAATAATAAATAAACGATAGGTATAAGATGCCCGCACTCCCAGAAAAGGATCCATAGCAATAATTGTAGGTCTTATATACAAAGAAGTGCCGGGAGCATCCGGAACCCAATGCTTTTCAATGTTTAATAATTGCTTAAGTGAATCCAGAAGAAATTCTTCATCAACTTCAGGTATGCAAAGAAGCCTGCATGATTTATTGAAGCGTTTAAAATTATCTTTTGGCCTGAAAAGCAAAATTGAACCGCTATCGGTACGATAAGCTTTTAAGCCCTCAAATATGGATTGGCCGTAATGAAGCACCATTGTTGATGGGTCCATATTAATCGGCGCATAAGGTTCTATCCTTGGGTTATGCCATCCTTTTTCAGGACTATAATCCATGTTAAACATATGATCGGTAAATATTGTTCCAAAACTAAGAGCAGAGCTGTCGGGAATCGGCTTTTTTTTCTCTGCTATTTTTATAGATAGTTGCATTTAAACCTCCAATAATACGATATATTAAATCAAATACAAAGGCTAAAAGCTTGTCTGTATTCAGTTTGTGCTTTATCAGATATCCGGTTTGCCCAATTGTCAACCATAAAAACTGGTGCTTTTTAATCCAAATATCTTAACTTGTTGATACAGCAAGATTATGCTTTAAATCAAGAACTAAGTTTATCCAATAAGCACATTTGCCTGTAAATTAATAAATATTGCATCATCATAGCTTGATGGGCTCATAGAATATATGTATAAATCCAATATGGAAAGATAGACGATTTTTGTTTTGCTTAAGGTATGCAACCTGCCTCTTTCTTCAAGAGAGCTTTGAAAAGCTGATTATTGGTTTTTTACTTTCGAAATGAGGAAGGGGTATTTTGATTTTGAAAATATCAAACGCCTTGACAGGTTAGCCTTATAAGGTTAGTTAGACTAAAAAATAAGCATAAATCTGTTTTTACAAAATAAATATTGATTTCGTATTATTAAGGATACAACTCGATGGATACAGAAAACAACATGGAAAGCATAGATCCTGTCAAGTACAGCCTGGACAGCAAATTTCAATTCAGATGCCACAGCAAGCTTGAATGTTTTACCAAATGCTGTAGAGGTATAACTATTATTTTAACACCTTATGATATAATAAAACTGAAAGACATTCTTTCTCTTTCTTCAGAGGAATTTTTGGCAATATATACAGAGCCACAGCTTCTTGAAAAAACTGATTTGCCTATTGTAACTCTAAAGCTTCTTGATGATGAACAGAAATCCTGCCCATTTGTAAGAGATGACGGGTGCCTTGTATACACACACAGGCCCACTGCATGCCGGTATTATCCTGTGGGAGTGGCCTCTCTTAATTTTAAAGAAGATTCTGATGAAGACGGATTCTATTTTTTTGTAAAGGAACCGCACTGTTTGGGGTTTGAGGAAGAGAAGGAATGGACAATTGCAGATTGGCGTATTGATCAGGGAGTTGATATACATGATAAAATCAATGCCGGATGGGCTGATTTAATAGTAAAGAAAAGATCATTTCCGAAAAACATCATGCTTACGGAAAAAACCAAAAGCATGTTTTTTACCGCATGCTATGATGTTGATAAATTCAGGAGGTTTATTTTCGAAAGCTCATTTTTGACCCTTTACAAAATTGATGATGCAACTGCTGAAAAAATCAAAAAAGATGATGTAGCACTTATTGAGTTTGCATGCGGCTGGCTTGACTCAATCTTGTTTAAAGGTGAAAAGTTCAAGACAAATGAAGAAGAAGTGGCACGAAGAGCAAAAAAATAATTATTTTTGCTGCAATCATTGATAATGATGGACTCTCAATGAGTCCATCAAATAGTCAATAATATTTATAGCTAGTAACTTTGATAACAAAGGTCTTTAGCAACCGCATTATCTTTAAGTCTTTTCTCTATATTGATATCAAAAAACTCTTCTACCGGCTTAAATATTTCCGGATTATTGGTTTGTATATTGCGTAATATCCCAATAACCTTCTCAAACCCGTTTAAGGTCAATTTCCCCAAAGGCCTCCTGCAACCTCCGGAAGGCATTCCAAGGATTGTCATTGCAGCCTTGATGGCAAGGGGGTTTCTTGCTCTGCAAACTACATCTCCGTAAGGAGTCTTTTCAGTAGTTTTGACTGTAACAAGTTCAAATAAAGGATCAAGAGCAGTCTTTATTTTCTTTGCTTCAGCCTTATTGCCTTGAATCAAAGCTTTTACCATTAAAACAACAGCTTTTGGTGCAATATTGGATATAACGGAAATAACCCCAGCCGCATTTATTTCCGGATCAGTCATCATATCATAAGTTAAACCATCATCGCCGGAAAGTATTTTATAATCAGCTCCGCAACACTTTCTTGTTTTTTTCATATTATCCAAATTGCCTGTTGCTTCTTTTACTGTGTTGACATTACTGTGTTCCCTGAAAAGAATTGCTAAATCTTCGGGCAGCAACTGGGCCCCGGTTCTTCCAGGAATTACATATGGTATAATATCTATATCAGGAAAAGCGGAAGCAACAGGTTCTATATATTCTTTGCGTATTTCAAGAGAGCTGGGTCCATTGTAATAAGGGTCAACAAGCAATACGGCATCAACTCCGACATTTGCGGCATGCTTTGTTGCAGCAAGGGCCTCTTTTGTATTATTGCTGCCGGTCCCGGCAATACACATACATTTGCCTTTGGATTTTTTTGTAACTTTTTCTATAATTCCGTTGTGCTCATCCCATGTCAGAGTTGGGCTTTCGCCTGTTGTCCCAACGGCTAAAATTCCTGTTATTCCATTTGTAATCTGGAAATCAATAAGTGTTGAAAGACCCTCATAATCTACAGAATCATTTGTAAATGGTGTCACAAGGGCGGTAAAGCATCCGGTAATCATAAAATCCCCTTCATTTCTGTTATTCATAATGTCTGTTTGCCTTTTTACTTGACAATCTTCTTGACAATCTTACTGTTGCATAATAACCCCTAATAAAAAAATCTCAAGGATATAATTATGGTACAAGCAAAAAATGTAGAAGAATATATTGATATGCAGAGAGCGGCTATCGCATCAAACCCTGAATGCGGGACGTCTCATTACAATCTTGCTGTAGCTTTGATCGGGCAAAAAAAATATGACGAGGCAGAGGCAGAGCTGCAAGAAGCTATTGGTTGCAGCCCCAGTCTGGCTGAAGCCTATGTGCAGCTTGGAGGTATTTGCTTGCAGCGTGGCGATCTTGACGGTTGCCTGCATTATAACACTCAGTCAATAAATTCACGGGCAGGCTTTTCCGAAGGTTATGGAAATATAGGTTTTATTCATCTCCAGAAAGGTGACCTTGATAAAGCTATCGCAGCTTTAAAAAAGGCTATTATATATAACTCGAATTTTTTACAGGCATATACAACACTTGCTAATGCCTACCTTATGAAAGGCCTTGTTTTAGAAAGCATAGCAGCAAGTCTGAAAGCTCTTGAAATTGAGCCGGATTTTGCGATCGCCCATAATAACCTCGCAATATCTTATATGCAAAATGATCAATTTGATAAAGCTATTGAACATATTGATATAGCAATAAAACTTGGATATGCTGTGGCACCGGAAATTATAAAGGAACTTGAACAATACAGGTAGCCACCCATTGTCGAAAAGTTTAAATCCACTAGAGCCACTTCCAAAACGTTTCAGTTTGGTCAAGCTCAAGGCGGGAGAAAATTTCAACCACAGGAATACATCGGGTATTTCGAGGATTGGAATTTGAGCCCAACGCAGAGATCGGCCAAAATGGGCCGTTTTGAAACTGGCTCACCAGTTAAGTTTTTCCTGACCGGTCAGGAAAAACTTATCAACCCTGACAGCGAGCTCTGGAATACGCCGCTGCCTTCAAACAGAAAAAATACACAAGTAAAATCGAGTGAAGATAATCCCGATACTATTACTTATGGAGATTATTTTGAAGCTGCTGCTGCTTTTATTAAAAAAAATAACTATGAAATTATATTAAATGCTTTGTCTTATTCAAAACAGGAGATATGTCTTGAGCAAATAGATGAGATACAGATTTTACTTGTAAAGCATGGTCAGTTTTATCATCCGGCAAAGGTTGTAGCCGTTGCACTCAATTCCAAAATCCCCTTTGTTTTAAATGTTGCCGTATCACAAGACGGTATCAAATGTTCCGAAAATGAGTATTTGACTTTACAAAGGCTTCATCAAGAAATACCCAATGATTTGATTCCATTTGTGTATGGATATGGCAGTATTATATCAAAAAGGAATAATCTTCCTATCAGTATGTTTCTCGCCCGGTGGTTTGAAGGATATAATGAATTTCATATTTCAAAGGACCCCGCAGACGGTAGAAATAAAATAATTGTGTGGGATCATATCAATGGCAATGTGTTTATATCAGATGATCATGCCACAGAAATATACCGGCAGGCTGCCATGATAATGACTTTTTTTTATAACATTTTTACATTTGAGCAGATATTTCCATGGCATCATGCGGCTGGAGATTTTGTAGTAAAGATTACAGATAACAAACCTGATGTAAAACTTATAACCGTCAGACAATATACTTCTTTATACGCAATAGAGAATATGACTGATTGTTTGCTTGCAGATTCTAATGAGGTTTTTGAAGGATTACTGATGTTTCTTGCAGTACTTTCAATAAGGATGCGTCTTGATAGGTTAGATGGAACAGGTAATATAGTCTGGGCTGATAATAAAGCGGTCGAAGGAACAATAAAAGGCTTTATGGATGGGATACTTATAAAAATTGAATCAAATAAGATTCCAGGTGATTTTAATCATAATCTTATAGATTATCTCTTATCCTATTCTAAAGATCAATTGATGGAGCTATTAACTATTGTTGTAAATTCATTTAACCAATCAGCACCGGATATCATGGTTATAAACAAAAACTTGCCCAGACATTCCGGGGAATTATATGAGGCAATAAGAAATTTTTTAGCTGTATCCTGACATTCCTTTTTTATTGACAAGGAAAAATAATAATTTTATACGATAAACTCCTTCGGAATAATGATTTTAAAAAGAATATTTTATAAAATAATATAAATGTGCTAGAGCGAGGGGAGGTGAACGCGGAAGCTTTGGTTATATAATTTGTTGTTCTTTGCTTGTATACTTAGTCATAATAATAACATGGAGGTAAAACAATGAAACATAAGACCCCTTTGTTGGATCAGCTTGAAAGCGGGCCATGGCCTAGCTTTGTATCTGATTTAAAGCAAGAGGCAGATGTAAGAGCTAAAAATGCAAAAGGTATAGAATACCAGATCCCAACAGATGTATGTGAAGATCTCCTGGGAATATTGGAACTTTCTTTTAAACATGGAAGAACTCACTGGAAACATGGTGGAATCGTTGGTGTTTTTGGTTACGGTGGTGGTGTTATCGGAAGATATTGTGACCAACCCGAAAAATTTCCGGGTGTAGCACATTTTCACACTGTTCGTGTAAGCCAGCCGGCCGGTAAGTTCTATTCAACAAAATATTTAAAGCAACTTTGCGATCTGTGGGAAATGCGTGGAAGTGGTATTACTAATATGCACGGATCAACAGGTGATATAGTCTGGATCGGCACAACAACTCCACAGCTTGAAGAAATATTTTTTGAATTGACCCATAACCTTAATCAGGATCTGGGCGGTTCAGGTTCAAACTTAAGAACTCCTTCAGATTGTATAGGTACAGCACGATGCGAGTATGCATGTTATGATACTCAGCACTTATGTCATACTTTTACAAATGAATATCAGGACGAACTTCATCGTCCTGCTTTTCCATATAAATTTAAATTTAAATTTGACGGCTGTCCAAACTGCTGCGTTGCTTCAATAGCACGCTCTGACATGTCTTTTATTGGTACATGGCGTGATGAAATCAGGATTGATCAGAAGGAAGTTAAAGCCTATGTCGGTGGCGAATATCCACCTAATGGTGGCGCTCATTCGGGACGCGACTGGGGCAAATTTGACATTCAGAAGGAAGTAGTTGGTCTCTGCCCGACAGGCTGCATGCGTTATGAAGGCGATAAGCTTGAAATCAACGACAAAGAATGCACAAGATGCATGCATTGCATCAACGTTATGCCTCGTGCTTTAAGAATCGGTAACGACAGAGGCCTTTCAATACTTGTTGGAGCTAAGGCCCCGATCCTTGATGGTGCTCAGATGGGTTCTTTGCTTGTTCCATTTATTAAAGCTGAAGATCCTTATGATGAAATCAAAGAAGTTGTCGAAGCTGTTTGGGATTGGTGGATGGAAGAAGGGAAAAACCGTGAAAGACTTGGCGAGCTGATTAAACGCCAGGGTTTCCAGAAACTTCTTGAAATGACAAACATAACACCGATGCCGCAGCATGTTCAAGAGCCCAGATCCAATCCTTACATCTTCTGGAAAGAAGACGAAGTTGAGGGCGGCTTTTCACGTGACATTAACGAATTCAGAAAACATCATCAGAGATAGGGGGTAAAGACAATGGCATTTATATCCTCGGGATACAATCCAGCAAAACCGATGGAAAACAGAATAACTGACATCGGTCCGAGACAATATGATGAGTTCTATCATCCGATCATTGCTAAAAACAAAGGCCAATGGCTGTATCATGAAATTCTTGAGCCGGGTGTTTTAGTTCACGTTTCAGAAACAGGTGATAAATTATTTACAGTAAGAGTAGGTGGTTGCCGTCTTATGAGTTGTACTCATATTCGTGAAATCTGTGAAATTGCGGATAAGCATTGCGGTGGACATTTACGGTTTACTACAAGAAACAATATAGAATTTTTCACAGACAGCTTAGAAGGTGTTGCTGCTTTGAAAAAAGACCTTGAAAGCAGAAAATTTGACGGCGGAAGTTTCAAATTTCCTGTGGGCGGCACAGGCGCCGGAATAACCAATATAGTTCATACACAGGGATGGATTCATTGCCATACCCCTGCAACCGATGCTTCAGGGCCGGTAAAAGCAACTATGGATGTTCTTTTCGACGATTTCAAAAGCATGAGAATGCCTGCACATCTGCGTGTTTCTCTTGCCTGCTGTCTTAACATGTGCGGCGCTGTTCATTGCTCTGATATCGCTATTCTCGGATATCACCGCAAACCTCCGCTTCTGGATCATGAATATCTGGACAAGATGTGTGAAATTCCTCTTGCAATTGCCTCATGTCCCACAGCAGCCATCAAACCTGCAAAAGTAGAAGTTAATGGAGCAAAACTTAACAGTGTTGCAGTAAACAATGAAAGATGTATGTTCTGTGGTAACTGCTATACAATGTGCCCCTCCATGCCTCTTGCTGATGATGTCGGCGACGGTATAGTAATCATGGCCGGTGGTAAGGTTTCCAACAGGATAAGCACTCCAAAGTTTTCAAAGGTTGTAGTTGCTTTTCTTCCCAATGAGGCTCCGCGTTGGCCCCAGACAACAGCTGTAATTAAGAAGATAGTAGAAACTTATGCCAATGACGCAAACAAATATGAGCGTCTTGGAGAATGGGCAGAAAGAATCGGATGGGAAAGATTTTTTGATAAATGTGAAATTCCGTTTACTCATCATCTCATCGATGATTTCCGTGATCCGGCTTATTTTACATGGCGTCAGACAACACAATTTAAGTTCTAGTCGTTTTTAACATATAACCGGGGTATTTATTGCCCCGGTTTATACTATTTGTGAGGCCATAAAATGGATGAAGAAGCTTTAAAAAAGACAATAGTTGAAACTCTTCAAGGCAAAAAAGGAAAATCCAAATTTTATCTTAAGGATTTCTACGCAATGGCTCCTGAAGAAAAACCAAGAGCTGTAAAAAATCTGGTAAATAAAATGGTTGGCGAAGGGACACTTGAATACTGGTCAAGCGGAAGTACTACTTTGATTGGTCTCAAAGGTGTAGGCAAACAAGCTCACGCTGAAGACGAAGATTAATTTTATTAATTAATGCCGGATAATATGGTTTTCCCAAGAGTAGTTATTTCAGCAATAAGAGGCGGCTCAGGAAAAACTATTATATCTACCGGCATAATTTCCGCTTTAAAACTTGCCGGAAAACAAATATATCCTTTCAAAAAAGGTCCTGATTACATTGATTCGGGCTGGCTTGCCCTTGCTGCGGGCCGGCCCTGCTACAATCTGGATACTTTTCTTGCACCTGTAGAGCAAGTTCTTAATTCATTTTTTTCCCACTCTGTAAATTCAGGCTTATCAGTTATTGAAGGAAACCGCGGATTATATGATGGTATAGATGTTGAAGGAACTACTAGTACAGCAGCGCTTGCAAAGCTTTTAAAAGCACCTGTTATTTTATGTATGGATTGCACAAAAAGTACAAGAACAATGGCTGCGGTTGTATTAGGTTGCCTGCATTTTGATCACGATATTGATATCAAAGGCGTAATACTAAACAGAGTGGCCGGATCAAGGCATGAGAATATATTAAGAAAAACTATTGAGCATCACACCGGAATATTCGTGCTTGGTTCCATTCCAAAGCTTGGGAAGCAAAATTTTCCCGAAAGGCATATGGGGCTTGTTCCGACACCGGAACATGAATGGGCGGGTAATTCAATTTCTGCCGCAGCTGACATGGCAAAGAAATATATAAATCTTGATATGCTTTTTCAGATCGGTGTCAATGCCCCGGATCTTTCGAAAATAAGTATTAAGGACAAAATACCTGAAAAAAAAGTTAGTACTTTGACAATATCTTCTGAACATAATCCCAGGATAGGTGTTATCAAAGATTCCGCCTTTCAGTTTTATTACCATGAGAACCTTGATGCCCTTATTTCAGCCGGAGCCAAACTGGTGTACTTAAGCCCTCTGTCTGATAAAAGCATTCCCGATATTGATGCATTATATATCGGAGGCGGCTTTCCTGAAACTCATGCCAAAGAGCTTGCCGAAAATACTTCTTTCAAAGAAAAATTAAAGTTACTGGCAGCAGAAGGCCTTCCTATTTACGCCGAATGTGGTGGTCTGATGTATCTGGGCAAAGAACTTATTTTTAATGGACAAACCTATGCCATGGCAGGAGTTTTACCGGTTGTTTTCGGATTTTCAAAAAAACCCCAGGCTCACGGATATACTATTTGTAAAGTTAAAGAAAAAAATCCGTATTACGAAGTTGGAAGCAAAATCTATGGGCATGAATTCCATTATTCTAATGTTCTTAAATGGGATGGGGATGAAAAAGATCTTGCTTTCAGTTTGGAAAGAGGAACAGGATTTATAAAAAAACAAGATGGAATTATTTTTAAAAACGTTTTTGCCACATATACCCATATTCATGCATTCGGCACACCTGACTGGGCAAAAGCCATGATAAATAATGCTATCAATTACAGTAGTAAAAAAACCAAATCCCAATAATCAGATCTCAAATTGAAGTAACTATTCAGTGAAAAGAAATAAAAATTGGGGAAAAAGACGGGTACAATCCACAAAAACAAAGAAAAAAGGGATTAGCCAAGCCAGCTAAACCCTTGATTCCTTTGGTGCCTAGGACGAGACTTGAACTCGTACAGGGATAAACCCCGAGGGATTTTAAGTCCCTTGCGTCTACCAATTCCGCCACCCAGGCATCTTTTTCAAATACATGCTATAAAAACTATTGTCAAGAATTCATGTCCGTATTTATTGTAAATAATTTTTTCTTCTGGTAACAGTGATTATATGGATATAAATTATAAAAAAAACAATGCTCCCTTTTTGATTCTGGCCTCAAAATCCGCCCGCAGAAGGTATCTGTTAAAACAGGCCGGTATTAATTTTTCCGTAATTCCAAGCGATTTTGATGAAAATACTGTTCCGGTTTCTTCTCCCGAAATATATGTAAAAATCCTTGCCGAATCAAAAGCAAAATATATATCGGATAAATATCCTGATAGCTGGGTAATAGGAGCTGATACGATTGTTGTAATAAACGGAAAGATTCTTGGAAAACCTTCAGATCGTGATGATGCCAGAATAATGTTGAAAGACCTAAGCGGTCAAACCCATGAGGTAGTTACCGGCTATTGCATATGCTGCAAAGCAAAAGAAAGATCTTTTTCCGAATCGATTATTACAAAAGTATTGTTCAAGGATTTATCTGAAAATGAAATTGAGTGGTATATTCACACAAAGGAGCCTTTCGATAAAGCCGGAGGATATGCTATTCAGGGCTTAGGCACCTTTCTTGTAAAAAGCATAAACGGTTCTTATACAAACGTTGTTGGTTTGCCGGTTTGTGAAGTTATTGAATTTTTGATAAAAGAAGGCATTATAGGTTTTGATTCGATAAAGAGGATCAATAATTATTAAGGAAAAATATTGAAAGAAATAATTACCAAAATCAAAAATCGAATTTCCAAAGCTGCAACTTCATGTGGCCGTAACCCCGAAGATATTAAAATTATCGCAGTAACAAAAACAGTACCTGCGGATAGAATTCTAGAAGCAATAGAATCCGGCATGCAAATTATTGGCGAAAGCTATATTCAGGATGCCAGAGATAAATATCTTCTTTTGTCATCAACCGATGTTTCATGGCATTTTATCGGGCATCTTCAGACAAACAAGGCAAAATATGCCGTAAAAATGTTTGATCTGATACATACTGTTGATTCATACAAACTGGCAGTAGAGCTTGATTCGCAAGCTAAAAAAATCAATAAGATACAGCAGATACTTATTCAGGTTAATATTGGAAAAGAGAAGTCAAAATCAGGAATTACGGAAGAAAACGTTTTTGACCTTATAAAAAATATAAGCGGTCTTAAAAATCTGTTAGTTAAAGGCCTGATGGTAATTCCGCCATTTTTCGATGATCCCGAAAAATCAAGGCCATATTTTGCCGCTGCAAGATTATTGCGAGACAAAATAATAAAGTCCCTTGATTTGGAAGGTATCGGAAATGTTTTGATGGATGAACTTTCCATGGGAATGACCGGAGATTTTGAGACGGCAATAGAAGAAGGAGCAACTCTTGTAAGAATAGGAACCGCTATTTTTGGTGAAAGAAAATGAAAATTCTTCTTCACATATGTTGTGCGCCTTGCTCTATCTACCCGGTAACAATACTACGTAATGAAAAAATGAATGTTTCCGGATATTTTTATAATAACAACATTCACCCATACACCGAGTATAAAAATAGGCGGGATACTCTGGTTCAATTTTCAAAACAAATTGATCTAAAAGTAATCTATCGCGATGATTACGATTTAGAAGGCTTTTTGCAAAAAACTGCTTTCAGGGAGAAAAACAGGTGTATTGTCTGTTATTACGAACGTTTAAATGCAACTGCCGTTTTTGCAAAAGAAAATAAATTTGATTTTTTTACCACAACACTTTTGTATAGCGTCTACCAGAAACATGATGTTATCAAAGCAATAGGAGAATCTTTGGGAAAATCCATTGGAATTGAATTTTACTACAACGATTTTCGCACAGGATGGAAAGAAGGGGTAGATGAATCAAGAAGGCTGGATCTTTACAGGCAGAAATATTGCGGTTGCATATACAGTGAAAAAGAAAGATATCTGAAATAATAATAATAATCTCATATGTTTAAAAACTTTATATATTTTATTTTTTTTGTTCTGATATATTCTACAAATACTTATTCTGAAGCCAAAGGAAATGGCATTTCACTTGAAAATGTTTTCCTGTTTTTTGGTTTAGCAATAATATTTTCATGTATTTCTTATCTGAAATTTAAAAAGCTTGAAAAAAGTATTTTATACGAAAGCATCCGTTTTGCTGAACACAAATTTGAATCTTTATCAACGCAACTCTTAATACTTGCCATTTTTCTTTTTGCCATAAACATTTACTGGTTTGCACTTCCTTCTTATACTCAAAAGATTAGTCTTTTCAGATCAGCCCCTACTTTTGAAGCACTTCTATTTATATGTCTTTTTGTATCTTATCTATCTATTGTATGGGCATGCTCATATGGGGCTTACCAAAAACTTTATCCTTCTGATGAAATGTCAAGACGTTCGTACATAACATCAAATATTTCTTTTGGTGTTCCTGTTATCCTGCCCTGGCTGCTGCTTTCAGTCATTATCGATATAATTAATAACCTGCCATTTGACGGTCCTAAAAACTTTCTTTCAACTACTTTCGGCGAACTTGCTTTTGTAATATTTTTTCTTTTTATAATCGCCATCACCGGCCCTGTCATGATTCTTAAAATCTGGAGATGCAAACCTCTTGAACAGGGAGAACATCGCTTTTTAATCGAAGAGATGTGCAATAGGGCCGGTGTTAAATTTTCAGAGATTTTATACTGGCCGCTGTTCGGAAACAGAATGATCACAGCAGGAGTCATGGGACTTGCAAAAAGATTCCGCTATATTTTAGTTACAAAACCGCTTTTACGAGTACTTGATCCTGATGAAGTGAAAACCGTAATAGCCCATGAAATAGGACATGTTAAACGGCATCATCTTGCATTTTATCTTTTGTTTTTTTTAGGCTACATAATAGTATCGTTTTCCGTGCTTGATTTAATCTTATATGCCGGAATTTATGCTAAACCAGCATTTCTTTTTTTAAGCGGTTTGGGGGTAGAATATTCAACTGTTATATCAATTTCGTCAGGCATCTTAATAATTGCAATATTTCTTGTGTATTTCCGATTTATTTTTGCGTACTTTATGCGAAATTTCGAACGCCAGGCAGATGCTTATGTTTATTCATTTTTTACCAGCGCAAAACCTCTCATATCCGCATTTCAAAAAATCTCATACATTAGCGGACAACCTCCTGACAAACCAAACTGGCATCATTTCAGCATAAAAGAACGGATTGAATATCTTTATAAATGTGAGGATGACAAAAGCTGGATAAAGCGCCAAGACAGAAAAATACAAAAAAGCATCGCTGTTTATCTTGTGTGTTTGATCATTACAGGAGTTATCGGATATAATTTGAATTTCGGGGAAAGCAGTAAAAGAATAAAAATATTTTTTTCAGAAAAGATAATTCTTGGTTTAATCCAGGATAATCCGGATGATCAAAAATTTCCTGCCATGCTTGGAGACCTGTACTACAGTATCAACCTTTATGAAAAAGCAAAAAATGCTTACAAACAATCTCTTTCTATTGATTCCAAAAATCCAGAAGTTCTAAATAACCTTGCCTGGCTTTACGCAACTTGTGAAGATAAAAACATAAGAAACGCTAATCTGGCGATTATATATGCCGAAGCTGCGGTAAAAAAAGAGAAAGCCCCCCATACACTCGATACTCTGGCCCAAAGTTATTTTGTAGCTGGCCGGTATAAAGACGCTGTAGAAGCTGGAAGGAAAGCTCTTTCGATGGCTGGAAAAGACAAGCAGTATTATGAAAAACAACTTGCTAAATTTACAGATCATCTGCAAATGGGCCGGTAAGAGAAACTATTTAATACAGACCTTTCTTACCTGCAGCAAATCGGTATGCCCTTTAAAAATTTTATCTATTCCATCCTGTTTAAGCGTAGTCATACCATCCTTTATCGCCTGATTTCGTATATCCTCAATTTTGGCCAGACTCTGAATCAGACTTTTCATCTCATCGGTGCCCATCAGCAGCTCATGGATGCCCATACGACCCTGATAACCCGTATTATTACACTCATCACATCCATTGCTTTTGTATAAAACAAGATCGTCCGTGTAAGGGATATGAAGATTTTTTTCAAAAGCTTCCTGACCATATTCTCTTAAAAGTTCATCATATTCAGCTTGTGTAGGATGATAGGTCTGCTTGCACCTGCTACAAAGCGTTCTTACAAGCCGCTGGGCAAGAATACATAAGATAGCATCGGCAAAATTAAAGGGATCCATACCCATATCAAGAAGCCTTGTTATGCTTTCAGGAGCGCTGTTTGTGTGAAGTGTTGAAAATACAAGATGGCCTGTCAGAGAAGCTTCTATACCTATATGAGTGGTTTCTTTATCACGCATTTCACCTACCATGATAACATCAGGGTCGGCTCGCAAAAACGATCTCATTGCGGCAGCAAAGTCAAAGCCTATCTTGGGCTTAACCTGAACCTGTCTTAATCCTCTTTGTGTGATTTCAACAGGGTCTTCCGCTGTCCATATTTTTGTTTCGGGCTTGTTGATATAGCTGAGCGCTGAATGAAGCGTTGTTGTTTTTCCCGAACCGGTAGGACCGCACACAAAAGCTATGCCGTAAGGCTTGGTTATGGCGCCTATAAAATTATCATAATTCTTCTCTGAAAAACCCATTTTACTAAGAGGTAAAGGTTCTCCCGCCGCCAGTATACGCATAACCACATCTTCAAGCCCGCCCTGGGTCGGAACGGTTGCAACACGAAGCTCTATATCTTTTCCACCATATTTTTTAAACTTTATCTTTCCATCCTGCGGTTTGCGACGTTCGGCAATATCAAGGTCGGACATGATTTTTATACGGGATACAAGCGCATTTTTATAGCTGTACGGAACCGTCTGATAAAGTGTGCAGGCGCCATCAATTCTTATTCTTACCTGCGTATTTTGTTTTCCGGGATAAGGTTCTATATGTATATCAGAAGCCCTTCTTGCATAAGCATCAAGAATTATTTTATTTACAAGCATAACAACCGCACTGTCTTCTTCCCCTACACCGGCCTCGGCTTCTTCAATCTCCTCCGATTCTGCTGCAAGTTTGGAAAGGATGTCATCTATACCTGCAAGCTCTTTTTCATCATGCGTAAACAGCTTGATAAGATCAAGTATATCCTGTTTTAAAGCCACGGAAAATATCAGGGTTTTACCGGGAAATAAAGCCTTAATTTCATCTATCTTCTGAATATCCTGAGGGTTGTCTATCGCTATTATGATTTTATTTTCTTCTCTTCGCAAAGGAACCCAAAGGTTATTACGCATGAAAGGAACTTTTAATCCTGTCAAAAGATCACCCGGAATCGGAAAGGTAGGAGTATATTCGGCAGATGAAACCTTGTAATATTCCGCAAGGGATTTTAATATTTCCTTTTTTGCGATCTTTAATTCTGATATTAAAATATTTTCAACATTTTCTCTTCGCTGCCTTGCATCAGATATCGCCTTTTCAAGTTCTTTCTGTGTAAGAATATGATTTTCCAAAAGGTAGTCGAATTTTGTAGCTCTGGACTTTGCTATCCGTTTTTGATTATAAAGGGCAATGCCAAGAATTTTTGCAAGCTCTTCAACGGCATGTTCATCTATTTCTTTAAAAGAGGAACCGTCTTTCCGGTTAATAAGCTGAATTACTCCCAGCAAATACTTTTTAAATATGATCGGATAAGCAAGTACTTGTTTTGTAACAAATCCGGTTTTCTTATCCCAGCTTTTATCAAATTTTAATACAGCATCAATTGAGGCAAGTTCTTTCTCATCGTACACGTTTTTAATATTAATCAGCTTCTGTTTCGTGGCCGAATACCCGGCGAGACTGTTTATGGAAACGGGAATACGAATTTCAGATACCTCGGAACCGGATTTAAATCTTGAGACAAGTTCTCTTGTTTTCCCGTCAACAACGAAAACAGTTATTCTTTCAGCTTCAAAAAGCGAAGTTATTTCATTTTTAAGGTTAACCAGTATCTCGTCCAGATTTGAAGCGGCATATATTTTATTGCATATATCCTGTAGCTTTGTCCTGGATTGAACCTCTGATTTAAGGTTTTGCACACTATCTTTGGCATTAAAATTTTCAGTATTTCTCAGCATAAGCTTTTTATCACCGTATAATTTTATTATCCTGCCGGAATAATAAGATCTAATCTGCAAAACAATAGTTAATGCACTTGCCGTTTAGATTTAATTATCCGGCTCTTTACCATTAGATTTGCCACAATATTTATAGATTTTTTTAAGCCCGCCACCAACCAGTAAAACACCCAGAAGATAAAAACAAAACTTGATAAAGTACTTTTCGGAAGAAAGATGTTTGATCTGTTCCAGCTGCTCCATTTTATATGGAATCTGGTAAAATACGCCGATTCCTGCAACAATAAGGGCTATCGCCCATATCAGCTGGATAATTATTTTTGGTTTTTCCATACCGGTCTCGTTATATTTAAAACTGATAGCATCAGTTTTTATGTCCCGCTAAATAGAGGCTTATATTATCCAATTATTACGGCTATGTCAATTGTTTACAATCGAGCCAGTTTCAAAACGCCCCATTTTGGCCGATCTCTGCGTTGGGTGAAAATTTTAATCCTCGAAATACTCCATGTATTCCTGCGGTTAAAATTTTCACCCGCCTTGAGCTTGATCAAACTGAAACGTTTTGAAAGTGGCTCAATCAATAAATTATTATAGTTAGCGGTAAGTCACATCAAGATGCAAAACCTGTTAATCTTTCAGGCTGCCTTTAAAAACCGCTTTTCTTTTTTCAAGAAAAGCGGTTGTGCCTTCATTTTTATCCTTACTTGACATACACAAGGCAAATGCATCTGCTTCTATGCTGCACCCGGTAACAAGATCAGCATTAATACCATTGTTAACGGCCTGCTTTGCGGCACGTAAAGAAACTTTTCCTTTTGAAGCAATCAGTTTAGCCGTTTTAAGAGTCTCTTCCATAAGGGCATCAGGAGCAAAAACTCTGTTTACCAGCCCGATTGTCATCGCCTCTGCTGCCGGAATCATCTTGCCGGTAAAAATCATTTCCTTTGCCATATTAGTACCAATAAGCCTGGGAAGTCTCTGAGTACCTCCAAATCCAGGGATCAGGCCAAGATTGATTTCAGGCAGTCCGAACATGGCTTTTTCGGAAGCATATACTATATCACACGCAAGTACAACTTCACAGCCTCCGCCAAGCGCAAATCCGTTTACGGCAGCTATAACCGGTATAGGCAATTCCTGAAGCCTGCCAATGAGAGTTTGACCTTTTTTTGCAAATATTTTACCTTCAAGCGAATTAAACTTGGCAAGTTCGGTAATGTCGGCGCCGGCAACAAAAGATTTTTCCCCGGCACCGGTCAGAATAAGTACCCGAACATCTTCATCACATGAAATATTATCAAGAGCGTCGGAAAGCTCTTTAAATAATTCCTCGTTTAATGCATTAAGTGCTTTGGGCCTGTTAAAAGCGATAGTTGCTATTTTATCTTCAACTGTAAAAATAATATTTTCGTAATTCATAATTGTACCTCCTCCATATTAAGACTCTTATAACGTAATTAGGTAATATTCTATTTAAGATTTAAAATTGCTCATGTTGTTATAAGTTCACGGTTCATGGTTCATGGTTCATGGTTGGTTCCTTTGAGTCCTGTATCTCTTTAACCTTTAACCATGAACTTAAAAAACTGTGAACCTGAGCAGTTATGATTTAACCGCCTTTTTCAGGTGATTCTCTCAAAAAAGCGGTAGGATTTATTTCATTTATATAGCTGCGGATGCCTTTGATTATGCCATCGCATAAGTGATCCTGGTATTTGGAACTGCTTAACCGTTGGCATTCTCTCTTATTGCTGATAAAAGATGTCTCTATTAATATGGCCGGCATCTGCGCTCCCAATAAAACATAGAAAGGCGCCTGCTTAACGCCTTTATTTTTTATCATGCTGTATTTTCCATTTAAATGCCTGCAAACAGATTCCTGCACATGGCTTGCAAGGCGGCTTGATTCGTTTATTTTGGCATTTTGCATAAGATCATCTAAAATTGTTTGTAAATCACTAATGTTTTTTGTTGAAGTGGCATTTTCGCGTGCTGCTACCTGAATAGCGTCATTGTCTGTAGCAAGATTTAAAAAATATGTCTCAATACCATATGCCTGTTTATTCCGGGCAGCATTGGTATGCAAAGATATAAAAAGATCTGAATTTTTTGTGTTTGCGATAGCCGTACGCTCTTCAAGAGTAAGATATTTATCACTGCTTCTGGTCATTACTACTTCACAATTAAGCTCTTTCCGGATTTTTTCAGCAAGCTTTTTGCCTAATAGAAGAACAATATTCTTCTCGTGTGTTCCTTTTACATAACCTGGAGCCCCATAATCCTGTCCTCCGTGCCCCATATCGATAGTAATTTTTTTAACACCCAGAGCAAACTGCTTGGCCAGATCCCCAGTTCCATTTTCTTTGTTTTTTGAAGATGCATAAACCTGTTTATCTTCTTCATCACGGGTTCCCCATACATCTATTACAACCCGAAACGGATTTTTAAGGGAAAATATTTTATAGGTTTTAAAAGATTTAATATCAACAACAACTCTTACTGTTTCAGGCATATACTGTCCTGCTCTTGCATCAATCAGTAAATCATCATTGATCGGAATTACCTTTTTTATGTTGCTGCCAAGTCTGCTGTTTTTTAAATCTATGAACAAACGTTGAGGTTTATTAATGGATGGGTCCTGTTTTAACAATTTGTATGTATATACTGTTTCATCATCCGCATCGATAACAATTCTTGTGTAATTAGGATTCGACCAGTGCCTCAAATCCTTTATCGTTGCAATGCCTGTGCTTTTTGAACCTGTGCTTTTCTTATCATATTCATTCTGAGTGTTTATCTGCTCAATAATATCTTTGATCGAATCCGAAATTTCCGCCGGCAAATCAACATCGGTTCCAAATTGTTTTTCACTATCTTCTTTTAAACCTGTTTCCGGTCCATCAAAACTTACGTCCTTTCTATCAGCTAATTTTTTTTCCGAAATGTTTTCAATTTCTTTTTTGGCTCTAACAAAATACCTACTGTCCGGAAAACGTTTTATTATCCGTTCATACGCATCAAGAGACTCATTTTTATCCGATTTTAAATAAGAATGTTTATAAAGTTCATAATAAAGTTGGCCGGACATATAAAGACTTGCGGCAGCCCAGGGTCCTTCCGGATCTTCACGATATGCGTTTTCAAATTTTTTAATGCATTCCAGCCAGAACTGCCTGTATTTTTGCCTGGCAGTATTATTTCTTAATGATTTATAGGCAACTTCTGCTTCAAAGTATTTACTTTTCGCGTTACCGGCAAATGATACGCAAGACTGACACAGGATAATAGCAAGATAGAAGACTGCAAGATAAAACATGTGTCTTCTTAATTTTAAAATTATATTACGCAAGATTCCGCTTTCATCTTTGCAGATTTGTTGATTCATTGCTTAACCACCCCGGTTTGTTTCATTATGCGTTATTCGCCTTTTCCTGTAGTTCGTTAATGAAATTTAATGCGTCAAGAGGAGTCATTTTTGTTATATCAACATTTTTGAGCCTTTCAACAATAAAGTTTTCAGGTTTCGGAAACATATCAAGCTGAATTTGGCCATGTTTTAATCCGGACTCGCTTTGGGCAAACAAAGGCGTCCCGCTTATTGCATGTTCATCTTCTATCTTATAAAGAATTTTTTTTGCTCTTGCTATAATTTTTTCCGGAATACCTGCAAGCCTTGCAACCTGAATTCCATAGCTCCTGTTTGTTCCGCCATCAACCAGTTTTCTTAAAAATACTATTTCATCATTCCATTCTTTTACTAAAATATTAAAATTTTTCACCCGCTTTTTTGTTAAAGCCAGATCAATCAGTTCATGATAATGTGTTGCAAACAGTGTTTTAACCCCTTTATCATTAAGATCATGCAGATATTCGGCAACCGCCCATGCTATACTGATACCATCAAAGGTACTGGTTCCCCTTCCTATTTCATCCATTATAATAAGACTTCTTGCACTGGAATTATTTAAAATATTAGCTGTTTCCTGCATCTCAACCATAAAGGTACTTTGGCCTGACGAAAGATTATCCAAAGCCCCAACTCTTGTAAAAATTTTGTCGGTAATATTTATTGAAGCTTTTTGAGCAGGCACAAAGGACCCGATATGCGCCAAAAGAACGATCAGTGCAACCTGGCGTAAAATTGTTGATTTTCCCGCCATATTAGGACCGGTTATTATAAGAATCTGATTGTTTTCATCATCCATAGTTATTGAATTAGGCACAAATCTTTCGCCTGTTATCATTTTTTCAACTACCGGATGGCGGCCTTCTTCTATTGATATGATACCTTCATTGTTCAAATCGGGTTTTGAATAATTATTTTCATGGGCAACTTCGGAAAGTGCACCAGCACAATCAAGCCTTGCTATAAAATGTGCAATCTGTTGAATAGCCGGATTAAGTTTTGCAACTTTTTCTCTTATTTGAGAAAATAATTCATGTTCCAGGATGTTTCTTCTGTCCTGTGAATTTAGAATATCCTTTTCATATTGTTTCAGTTCATCAGTAATATATCTTTCAGCATTAACAAGCGTTTGTTTTCTTATATAATGAGCGGGCACAAATTTTGACTGGGATTTCGATACTTCTATATAATATCCGAAAACCTTATTAAACCTGACTTTAAGAGAATTTATTTTTGTTTCTTCTTTCTCCTTTGCTTCAAGCTTTGCAAGCCAACCCTTGCCCTGGCTTGACGCTTTTATAAGAGCATCAAGTTCTTCATTAAATCCTTCTTTTATCAATCCCCCCTCATTTAATACAGGAGGGGCATCTTCTCTGATTGCTTTTTCAATTATTTCTGCAAGGAAATATAAATCATCGATTTCTTGATCCCATGCAAAAAAAGGTGATTTGAAATTTTCAACACAGGTTTTTATTGAGGGAATTGTAAAAAGAGAATATTTAAGCGCTACAAGATCTCTGGCATTACAATGGCCCATTACAATTTTACTTCCCAGGCGCTCTATGTCATAAACGGTTTTTAAAAGTTCCCTTATATTTTTTCTATCCGCAACATCATTTACTAATTCTTCTACCGCATCTGTCCGGTATAGTATTTCTTCTTTGCTTTGCAGCGGATATCTTAACCATCTTCGCAAAAGCCTTCCGCCCATAGGTGTTTTGGTGCAATCCAAAACACCAAGAAGTGTTCCATGCTTTGTACCGGTTCGTATGTTTTTAAATATCTCAAGATTCTGACAGCTTGTTTCGTCAATAAGAAGATATTTTTCAAGATTATAGGTTTCAATTGAGGTAAGATGCCCTGCGCTTTGCTTCTGGGTTTCGCGTATGTAATATATCAGCGCCCCTGCGGCACAGATGCCTGCTTTTTTATCCTCACATCCGAATCCCTCAAGCGATAAGGTTTTAAAAAGCTCGACAAGTCTTTCGCGGGACTTGTCAAAATCAAATTTATTGTCATCAAGATAGGTAACAGGAATTGTGTTTAATCCATTTATCAAACCGGATAAAGATTGATCGCTTTTTGATATTTGGGGCAAAAGTATCTCACTTGGAGCAACTCTTTGTATTTCTTCGGCAAGAAGTAAAAGATCGCCGGTTTCTGTCAATCGGAACAGCCCGGTTGAAATATCAATACAGGAAAGTCCAAAGGTATTTAAATTACGGGAAACTGAAAGAATATAATTATTGGCTTTTTCATCTAAAAATTCATCTTCGATGATCATGCCAGGAGTAATAACTCTTACAACGTCTCTTTTAACAAGGCCTTTTGCTTCGGCAGGATTTTCCTTTTGATCGCATATAGCAACCTTAAAGCCATTAGTAATTAATTTTGCAATATAACTCTTCACAGCCTTGTGAGGAACCCCGCACATTGGCACAGGATTCTCTTCTTTTTTATTTCGTGATGTTAAGGTGATTTCAAGAACTTTGGATGCTGTTTTGGCATCCTCAAAAAACATCTCATAGAAATCTCCCATTCTATACAAAAGTATTGCATCAGGATAGTTTTGTTTAATGGAAAGATACTGTTTTATCATTGGTGTTGCGTTAGATGGATACATACAGCAAGGCACTCTTGAAATAATTTAAAACTAAAAATGAAGTATTAAATGTGTTCTATCTGTTTTTGTTCTTTCTGGTTTTGTTTGTCCTGGAATGTAGATACTTCTTTTTTAATAGAAGCAACCTCATTTTTAAGATCAGCAATCTTTTCTATATTAGACTCTATAGTATAATTTAAGCCTTTAATTATATTATTTAATGTAAAACGTTCAAATAGCGCTACTATATATTCGACAAGATATCCTGCAACAAAACATATAAGCATAATTATCCCTACATGTAATGCCGGGGTATTGTATTCTTTAAGAACATAGAAGTTTATGACAAAACTTTTCTTCTCAAGAAGAAAAGCAATATTTTGCACAACAAACAAACCTAAGACTCCCAAAATGACTGATAAAAGTCCTATTTTGAATTTTTTCATTTGAATCTCCTGTTTTTTTGCGAGTCCATATTTGATTTTGTCTTACAACCCAGCCAAATTATCAAAGTGTGGTTTTAAATTATTATAAGTAGCCATTATATGCTCAGGGATAACTCTTACATCGGCAAATACTGTAAGCGCATTTGTATCGCCGAACCATCTCGGCACTATATGAAAATGCAGATGCTCTTCAATGCCTGCTCCGGCAACCTTTCCAAGGTTTAAGCCTACATTGAATCCATCCGGTTTCATTACAAGCTTTAATATTGATATTGATCTATCCACAAGTTCAAGCAAATCCGCTTTTTCTTTTCTGTCAAGCTCATCCAAACCGGCAATGTGCTTAACCGGTGCAACAAGAAGATGGCCGTTGATATAAGGAAATTTATTCATTACTACCATGGATAATTTCCCCTTAAACAGAGTCAGGGCGTCATCTTTGCCTAAAGCATTACAAAAAACACAACCTGAACTTTTATTATTATCAAGAATATATTCTATGCGCCAGGGTGCCCAAACAGTTTTCATTACAACCTCTAGTTTATTATAACGGCTGCGCCGTTTATTAAGGGTTCAAGGATTCAAGGGGTCAAGGGTTCAAGGGTTCGAGTGAAACACCACAAATCGCCAAGCATGGAACCCTTGGCCCCTTGAATCCTCATATGCTCAGCAGCTCTTTTGTAGGTAAACCAAACCTTTTAATTGCCAAATAACAAGCTGTATCTACAGAGACACCACCTCTATATCTCCCCAGAAACCGGCAGCATCACCAATTATAATAACAATCCCTTTAACACCTTCAATTGTATTGCCGAATTTTATAGCATCATTAATATCTTTTTTTTTCTTAACACGATTTCCTAAAGAAGTTGCCACAGCATCCGCAAGAGAACATGAATCAGATACTATACAAACCGCATCGGCTTTTCCAAAGCTAAGCGAGTGGCCCACAGTCCCTGATGAGGTACATACTGCAACAGGTTGACCACAAGAGTCAATACGCAATCCGATTTTAAGACTCAATGGAGAATCAGCAGCATAAATGCCGACTGTAAGCGCATTATTTGTTTTAAAAAATACATCTCCGCCGTTTTCAACTATTACTTCATCCGAATATAGCAAAAGATCATTGCCGACATTTTGCGCAACAGCACCTGCTACAGCAGCCATCGGACCAACCCCGGCTTTTTTACCGGCATTTATCATATCTCTTATAATTTTTGGTGCAAAGCCTTCGATATTCCATGGAACTATCGTTTTTAAAAATTCAGGATTTTCTCTGATATACTTTTCAATAAAACCTCTGTGTTTTAAAACCATCTCCAGAGTTAATTTATTTAATGGCTTTTTGGCATGTACCAGTAAATCCGTTTCCTGGGAAATAACATTAAACGAAACAAGACTATCCGATTTTATTAAATTCCGGTAAGTTCTTTGCTGATATCCGGTACTTATCATATATTTTCGTTATTTTACAATTGCCGGTTAAAATAATGTGCAAGGCTTATAAATTATTTCCTATATATCAACTAAGCATTATTAAAGCAAAAATTTTTTTAGAATGGAATATTTAATAATCAGAAATCAAGCGGACTTTTGGCCTCCTTTAAGGTTTGGCTCTTTACCGTATGGGCATATAATCTCCTTCTTCCGGATAGCTTGAGGGTTATGTTACATTAACAAAGGTTGGTATATTTCATAGTTGACGTGGCATTACTGCTGAAGCTTCACCACCATACTACACAATCTTTCTTAAGGTGTATATTTTTAACCCTTAACCCATAGTATTGTATATAATGTGTAAATATTTGCTCTTTATAAAAATAATTTGCATTATTTAATATTGTGGTTTATAATATGCCTAATTTTAAACTTTAATCAACTATAATACTTTAATATACACTATTGGTGACATTATGGCATTCAATAAAATATCCCCGGCTGCTATAGCGGAACAATTAGGAGACAGACTAAAACAAGCGAGGTTGAATACCGATTTAACCCAGGACCAATTGGCATCAAAAACCGGTTTAAGCAGGAGAACGATTCTGAATGCAGAAAAAGGTAACGTCCAGCTAAAAAATCTGGTCGCAATTATGGCTGGACTGGACTTGGCAGACCACCTTAATTTTTTCTTACCCGCACAAGAAATATCTCCTTTACAATTGGCTAAACTAAAAGGGAAAAAACGACAACGCGCTTCAAGATCTCAAAAGAAAGAATTACCAATCAGAGAGGATAAGCCTTTATGGTAATAGAAGTCGTTAGAGTAAAATACAATGGGCAAGATGTTGGTGCTGTCAGTTTTAATGCTGAAACAAGTGTAGGTGCATTTGAGTTTGAATCTCGCTTTATTAAAACTGGCATAGAGCTTTCGCCTATAAAAATGCCTTTATCCAAAAGGATTTACTCGTTTCCGGAAAATAATAATGAAACTTTCAAAGGGTTACCTGGCTTAATTGCCGATTCTCTGCCTGATGATTTTGGTAATGCGGTGATGAATGCCTGGATAGCTGCTCAAGGAAAGTCAGCAAAAGAAATCACCCCATTGCAACGCCTTCAATATACTGGCAACCGTGGCATGGGGGCATTAACCTATTCTCCGGCAATCCAACGAAAAAACTTGAATAAGTCTCAACATATTGAAATCCAATCTTTGGTTTCTATCGCCCAGGAAATTTTAGCTAAACGAGAACAATTCAAAGCAACGCTTGGGTCACAAGGACAAGAAAATAAAGAAGCAATGATGGCACTATTATCTGTTGGTATGAGTGCAGGTGGTGCCAGACCTAAAGCAGTACTTGCATTTAATAAAGACTTCACTCAGGTGAGATCTGGGCAGACAGACGCACCTGAAGGGTTCACTCATTTCGTAATGAAATTTGATGGAGTCAGTGAAACGAACAAAAATAAGGAAACATTTGGAGACCCAATGGGGTATGGCACAATGGAATATGTTTATCACCTCATGGCAAAAGCATGCGGGATAGATATGATGCCCTGTCACTTGCTGAATGAAGGAAACAGACGCCATTTCATTACCAAACGGTTCGACCGGAACGGCAATCATAAGATACACATACAAACATTAAATGGTATAGCACATGTCGATTATAAAAAAGTCGGTTCTTATTCATATGAGGAAGTATTCTCACTTGCAAGAGATCTTGGATTAAGCCCGAATGATGCATTGCAAATATTTAAACGCATGGTTTTTAATATCATTGCACGTAATCACGACGATCATTCTAAAAATTTTGGATTCATGCTGGATAACCAGCATCAGTGGCAATTGGCTCCAGCCTATGATTTAGCTTACAGTTACAAACCAGGGAGTCTTTGGGTAAGCAGTCATTGGATGAGGCTCAATGGGAAGAGAGACAATTTTATACGTGAAGATTTCTATGGCCTTGAAAAATTAAGCCCGATATTTGTCAAACGGAAAATTGATCATATCATTGACGAAACCACAGAGCACATTTCAGCATGGAACGAATTGGCAATTGAGCATGGCGTTCCAAAATCATTGGTAGAAATGATAAATAACAATTTACGATTGAAAATCAAATAATCAGAAATCAAGCGGACTTTTGGCCTCCTTTAAAGTTTGGCTCTTTACCGTATGCGTGTAAATCATAGTGGTTCTTACATCACTATGCCCCAGCAACTCCTGAATGGTTCTTATATCATAGTTAGCCTGCAATAAATGACTGGCAAAACTATGGCGAAAAGTATGAGCAGTGGCACGTTTGGTAATCCTTGATTTGTCTACCGCTTTTTTTATCGCCTTTTGCACAAGAGTTTCATGAAGATGATATCGCCTGTATTTCCCGCTCTTTTGTTCATAGGTTAATTGTATTGCCGGGAAAAACCACTGCCATGTAAAACTCTTTGCTGCATTTTTGTATTTTGCCTCTAATGCATTTACTAAAAA
>Ga0180007_10000587_pt1 | contig 58303 bp, 58 predicted proteins | sample MM_PC_MetaG_FD_121122 | JGI IMG/M metagenome (GOLD analysis project Ga0180007, IMG submission 121122) | Groundwater microbial communities from the Aspo Hard Rock Laboratory (HRL) deep subsurface site, Sweden - MM_PC_MetaG | ecosystem: Environmental > Aquatic > Deep subsurface > Groundwater...
ACGTCGGCCGGCAATTTTCTTGGCGGTCAGACAGACACCGTTGCAGGCGATGGATTCGCCTTCAGCGGGCTCAGTGAGATCAAAATCCGCCTCCACCCCGAAAACCATGCCGCCGCCTGACGGCCTTTTTTCGATGAGCTTGCCTTTTCCCTGGATAATTCCTGTAAACATTTTTCACTCAAAGATGTTTTGCATTAACTTCAGACAACCTGATCTCGGCAGTTTTTACTTTGATACCCTGATTGCGTTTCGAAAAGAGTGCCTAAAGTACTTAAAATGCCCTTGTGCCCTACGCACTGCTAAACAGGCCGTCGATCAGTACATCATCATCAAAACGTCTGATGCGGCGGGTAACAAATCTTTTGGCTTCCTGCACTCCGGCCAGGTTGAGACTGTCGATAACCGGCACGGCATCGCCTCCTAAAAAAAGAGGCGCCAGGAAAAGACAGACCTGATCCACCAGCCCTGCCCGCAGAAATGAGCCATGCACCTGGCTGCCGCCTTCCACCAGCAGGCTGTTTATCTGGGCCGCACCTAAAAACCGCAGCACCTGTAACAGATCAAGACAGCCGTCCCGGCCGCTGTCAATGCGGATGATTTTTGCCCCCGCCTTTTCCAGGGCATCCGCCTTGGCTGGATCAGCTTGCTGAGAACAGAAAATCCAGGTCGGCGCCGTGGACTGCTGCCTGAGCATCTTTGCACCTGGGGCCAGACGGAGCTTACCGTCCAACACAACCCGCAAAGGATCTTTTCCCTTTTTCCCCTTTAATCTGGTGGTAAGTGACGGATCATCGACCAGGGCCGTACCCGCCCCGATCAGTATCGCGTCAACCCTGTTGCGGATGCGATGCACCTCCGCCCTTGATTTTGCGCAGGTAATCCAGCTGCTCTGGCCGTTTGCCGCGGCTATCCGTCCGTCAAGACTGCAACCTGCCTTCATGATAACCCACGGTAACCCGCTGGTTATATGCTTGATAAAAGGGTAATTCAACTCCCGGCATTCATCGACCAGCACCTCGGTTCTGACCTCGATACCGTTGCTTTGCAGAAAGGCACAGCCTGAACCGGCAACCAGCGGATTCGGGTCAATCATGCCGACAACAACCCTCTTGATGCCGGATGCAAGTATGGCTCGGGTACAGGGCGGGGTGCGTCCGGTGTGGTTACAGGGCTCAAGAGTGACGTAAATGGTCGCCCCGCGCGCATTCTCCCCCGCCTCTTGCAGGGCGTGAATTTCAGCATGGGGGGTGCCTGCCTTTTTATGATACCCTCTGCCGATCACCCTGCCGTCCTGCACCACCACAGAGCCGACAGCAGGATTGGGGGAGGTCCTGCCCAGACCCTTGCGGGCCTCCCGCAGGGCCATTCTCATAAAGACAAGGTCAGGATCCTTCACTCTTTTCATCTTCCCGACCGCCGAGCAAACCCTTCAGCTCCTCCATGAATTCATTTAAATCCTTGAATTGCCGGTAAACCGAGGCAAAGCGGACATAGGCCACCTCGTCGATATTGCGCAGGGCGTCCATTACCCGGGCGCCTACTATGCGGACGGGTATCTCCCTCTCCCCCATATCCTGCAATTCTCTTTCAAGATTATCCACGAATTCTTCGATCTGGGTCATGCTCACCGGCCTCTTTTCACATGCCTTTTTCAGGCCGGCAACAACCTTTGAACGGTCCCATGCTTCACGGCGGTCATCTTTTTTGATGAGCATGGGCATTGTCACCTCCAACCGTTCATAGGTGGTGAAACGTCGACCGCAGGAATCGCACAGACGTCGGCGACGGGTTATCGTATAGTCTTTATTGAGGCGGAATCAACCACCTTGTTTTCAAGATGGCCACAGTAAGGGCATTTCATTTTTCAGCCTGCAATAATTCTTAAATGGAACAAAGGCCACAAAGAGATCGGGGCGCCTCTCTGTGGCCAATGCAAGGGGGAATTTATGCTCCGTCTCTTTCAGCCGTTTTCCGGCGAGCTTCCCATCTGGATAAGCGGAATGCCTGCTTCGGCCAGCATCGATGCGGCCAGGGTGTCAGCATAGCCGTCTTTGTAGTATATGGCCTTGACCCGGGCATTGATCAGCATCTTGCTGCAGATTGAGCAGGGCATATTGGTACAGTAAACCGTGGAATTTTCCACACTGACACCGTGCAGCGCCGCCTGAATAATGGCATTCTGCTCGGCATGCAGCCCCCTGCACAATTCATGTCGTTCACCGGAAGGGATATTCTGCTGGGTACGCAGACACCCGACTTCAAGGCAATGGCGAACTTTGGTAGGTGCGCCGTTATAACCGGTGGCAATGATTCGTTTGTCCCGCACCAGGATTGCGCCAACCTTGCGCCGGGTGCAGGTTGAACGCTGGGCAACAAGTTCCGTAATGGAAAGAAAATATTCAGACCATGACGGGCGTTGGTCGGTATTAATCATCATCACGCACTAAATCAGGATACAAGGGGAACTCATCACATAACATCCGTACTTCCAGCCGAATGGCAGCCAGTTCCTCCTTACGGTCGCGGTTGTCAATAGCCCTGTTGATCCAGGCGGCAATTTTTGCCATTTCAGGCTCTTTAAAACCTCTTGTCGTCACCGAGGGAGTGCCGATGCGGATGCCGCCCGTGACGAAGCGGCTCTGAGTATCAAAAGGTATGGCATTCTTATTGACCGTAAGGCCTGAGCCCTCCAGAACCTCCTCGGCAAGTTTGCCGGTGATATTCTTGTTGTTTAAGTCGACCAGTAGCAGATGATTGTCCGTGCCGCCCGAGAAGAGTTGAAAGCCGTATTTTTGCAGGTTTTCCGCCAGCGCTCTGGCATTTTTCACCACCTGGGCCTGATAGATTTTAAACTCTTCAGTCATGGCCTCCTTGAAGCTCACCGCTTTGGCCGCAATAACATGGACAAGGGGGCCACCCTGAATGCCCGGGAATATTTTACTGTTCAGTCTCTTATCAAACTCCCCCTTGGCCAGGATCAATCCCCCCCGGGGACCACGCATGGTCTTATGGGTGGTGGTGGTGACAAAATGGGCATGGGGCACAGGTGAAGGGTGGACGCCGGCTGCAACCAGACCGGCAATATGGGCCATATCCACCATGAAAAGGGCATCAATCTTATCAGCAATTCTGCGAAATGCCTCAAAGTCAATCAGCCGGGGATAGGCGCTGGCTCCGGCCACGATCATCTTCGGTTTTTCAGTAAGGGCGATGCGTTCCACCTCTTCCATGTCAATCTGGCCGGTTTCCTTCTTTACCCCATAGGAGACGAAATCATAGAGCTGCCCCGAGAAATTGACACTGCTGCCGTGGGTAAGATGGCCGCCATGGGCCAGATCCATACCCAGCACCTTATCTCCGGGCTTGAGGGTGGCAAAGTAGACAGCCATATTGGCCTGACTGCCGGAATGAGGCTGCACATTGGCATATTCGGCCCCGAAGATTTCCTTTGCCCTGGTAATAGCCAGAGATTCAATCTCGTCGGCATACTCGCACCCGCCATAATATCTCTTGCTCGGGTAGCCTTCGGCGTATTTGTTGGTGAAAATGGATCCCTGGGCCTCAAGAACTGCCATGCTGACGATATTTTCAGAGGCGATCAGCTCAAGTTGGTTGGTCTGACGCTCAAGTTCATATCTGATGGCTCGGTAAACAGCCGGGTCTGTTTGTTTTAATGATGACATACAATACTCTTTGATTTGGTAGGGGTACAAAAAACTCATGAGAGGTACATCCTGAGTTGCATTGCCTTCCGGATAATTTCGCTGTCGCACATCGTCAGCATACTGGAGATTAACGACGGCTCTGTTTAATTACAATTAAAACATTTCAATACGGCGCAGATGACGATCCCCGGCAAAGTCGGTGGCAAGCCAGATGCGGACAATTTCCTCGGCAAGGCCCGGTCCCGTTACCCGGGCCCCGAGACATAACACATTCGCATTATTATGTTCCCGACTCATACGGGCCGAAAACATCTCGGTGCATAAGGCAGCCCTGATTTTTTTATTGCGGTTGGCAGCCATGGACATGCCGAGTCCGGTGCCGCAGATCAAAATGCCGCGGTCACAGGTATTGTCCGCCACCAGATCACACACGGCTTTTGCATAGTGTGGGTAATCAACCGAGAGAGTCGAGTCGGTTCCCTGATCATTTACCTCATGTCCGAGTTGCGAAAGCAGAGGCAGAATGACCTTTTTTAAGGTAATACCGCCGTGATCACATCCGATGGCAATCTTCACATCTATTCCTCAAAGCGTTTCATAATGATGACGGCGTTTGTCCCGCCGAATCCGAAGGAATTGGACATTGCCGCCCTGATTTTCATGTTTCGGGCACTGCCCGGCACATAATCAAGATCGCATTCATCATCAGGATTTTCAAGATTTGCCGTGGGAGGAGCAACCTGATTAAAAATGGACAGCGCCGTAAAAACGGATTCAATACCACCTGCCCCGCCCAGCATATGGCCGGTCATGGATTTGGTGGAACTGATGGCAAGTTTCCAGGCATGATCACCATAAACACTCTTGATTGCCCGGGTCTCGACAACATCGTTCAATGGTGTTGAGGTGCCATGGGCGTTAATATAGTCAATCTCGTCCACATTCATTTGCGCATCGGCAAGGGCCATTTTCATACAGCGAACTGCGCCATTTCCATCTTCAGGAGGGGCCGCCATATGGAATCCGTCACCGGAAAGACCGTAACCCGCCATTTCGGCATAGATGCGAGCACCCCTTGCCTTGGCATGCTCCAGTTCCTCTAAAATAAGAATTCCTGCACCCTCGGCAATGATGAAACCGTCACGGTCACGGTCAAAGGGCCGTGAGGCTTGCTCCGGGAAGTCATTATTTTTGGAAAGGGCCTTCATTGCGTTGAAACCGCCAACTGCGAGCGGGCAGATAACGGATTCGCTGCCACCTGTTACGGCCACGTCGCAGACGCCGGTGCTCACCAGACGAAAGGCTTCACCTACGGCATGGGTTCCGGCCGCACATGCCGTGGTTACTGACAAATTTGGTCCCTTGAGCTTTTTCACGATGGAGATCTGACCTGCACCCATGTTGGGTATCACCATGGGAATGAAAAATGGGGTGATACGTTTCGGCCCCCGCTCAACACAGATCTGGTGGTACTTCTCAATGGTGGACAGTCCGCCGAGGCCGCAACCTGTGATGACGCCAATCCGGGCAGCATTTTCCTCAGTCACGGCAACGCCTGAATCGGTGAAAGCCATCTCTGCCGCAGCAACAGCATACTGCACAAAGGGATCCAAGTGTTTAGCCGTTTTAGGGTCAATGAAATCTTCGGCAATGAAATCCTTGACCTCTGCAGCAATCTTGACTGCATGGTCAGCGGTATCAAAGCGAGTTATCAGACCGACTCCGCTCTTGCCGGCACAGATTCCATTCCATGTTTTTTCATTTCCGGTACCAAGCGGAGTGACGAGACCAACACCTGTGACTACTACTCTTCTAGCCATTCGCTACCTCGAAAGCTTGAGATATTACAAAACCCTGAATCATCGGCGCATATCACCCGATCATGGAGGATGTAAAGCGCGATAAGGCTGATTATTTCAAGGAGTTAATGTGATCGATCGCATGCTGAACAGTTGTGATTTTTTCAGCTACGTCGTCCGGGATCTCGGTATCAAAAGCCTCTTCCATTGCCATAATGAGTTCGACAAGATCCAGAGAATCTGCACCGAGATCATCAACGAAAGAGGCTGCGGGAACTACTTTTGCTTTGTCAACACTGAGTTGCTCAACAATAATATCAATAAGTTTTTCTTCTTTAGACATGATTTTCTCCTTCTTTTTCCTTATAACCCGTCATGATGCCCCTAAGAGCACCAGAGGTCTGCATACACTTTTTTTTCCTAACCCATGAACATTCCGCCGTTAACATGGATAAACTGACCGGTGACATATCGGGCTTCTTCTGAAACCAGATAAGCAACGGCAGCAGCCACATCTTCAACAGTCCCTAAAAAATTCATGGGGATTTCAGCTTTGATTTTTTCAGTTACCTCTTCAGACAGCCCCTTGGTCATATCCGTATCAATATAACCGGGAGCAATGCCATTGACAGTCACCCCACGTGATGCGAGTTCTTTGGCCACTGAACGGGTAAGACCCACCATACCCGCCTTGGCAGCCGCATAGTTGGCCTGCCCGGCATTTCCAGCAAACCCGATTACTGACGTAATCGAGACAATCCGTCCCCAACGCTGTTTCATCATGGGTCGGCTTACAGCCTTGATACAATTGAAAGCGCCTTTCAGATTGGTGTCAATAACCTCATCCCATGCCTGTTCCTTCATCATGACAACGAGACCGTCGCGGGTTATTCCCGCATTGTTGACAAGAATATCAATCCGCCCGAAATCGGCCAGTATCTTTTTAAAAGCCGCCTGCACCTGTTCTGAATCTGCAACGTCGAACTGGTAAGCCGCAGCGTTACCGCCCGTTTCTATAATCGATGCCACAGTCGCTTCAGCAGCATCGGGCCCGCTTACATAATTGACTACCACAGTTGCACCCATTCTGGCAAGGCGCAAGCAGATAGCATTGCCTATCCCGCGACTCCCTCCGGTGACCACTGCTATTTTTCCGTCCAATGTCATGTCGATCCTATTGGTTCTGTTGGTTATCAAATTTATGCTGAACGCGCCTGCTTTATTTTTTCAATTAATTTCGGCAGAATTTCAAAAACATCCCCGACAACGCCGTATGTTGCCACATCAAATATGGGGGCATGGGGGTCCCGGTTGATGGCGACAATGGTATCGGATGACTGCATACCGACAAGATGCTGGATTGCCCCGGAAATACCACAGGCAATATACACCTTGGGACTGACGGTTTTTCCGGTCTGCCCCACCTGATGGGGATAGGGCATCCAGCCACTGTCAACGGCAGCCCTGGAGGCAGCTACAGCCCCGTCAAGCAACTGTGCCAATTCGGCAATCAATTGAAATCCTTTTTCACCGTCAAGACCACGACCGCCTGATACAACAATATCAGCCTCGTTGAGATTGTCCTGATCTCCTTCCAGAGCGACAAAGTTGCGCACCTTTACCCGGGAAACAAGCCGCTCAGGGGCGATGGTGCAATGGATAACTTCTCCTTGGCGGGCCGGATCAGGCACATTGGCCTTCATCACAAGCGGCCGCACGGTTGCCATCTGAGGCCGGGTTTTAGAACTGGCAATGGTGGCCATGATATTGCCGCCAAAGGCGGGCCTGGTCTGCAGCAGGGCGCCGTCTTCCTGCTGGATATCAAGTTGGGTGCAGTCAGCAGTGAGACCTGTTTTAAGCGATGTTGCCACCCGGGGAATAAAGGAACGACCGATTGCCGTTGCACCGGCAAGAATCACTTCGGGTTTATACTGGCGGGCCAGATCTTCAAGTGCGTTGCCGTAGGCCTCATCGGTGAACTGGGCAAGGGTCTGGTCTTCCACAACATACACCTTATCCGCGCCATAGGAAACAAGCTGGGCCGGCACATCTCCTGCCTTGTCAGTCAGCAGTACAGCTGACAGCGGCACCTTCTTCAGGTCTGCCAGTTTACGACCGACACCGAGTAACTCATGGGTGACTGGGGCGATTCTGCCATGACGGTACTCGGCATATACCCAGATGCCGGACCATGTGGACAGATCATCTTTCTCCTCGCGATCTATGCCCTCAATTTTCAAGGCACCGACTTCGCAGGAATCAACACAAGCGCCGCACAAGGTACAGTTTTCGTTTACCTCGGCAATGCCGTCAACCACATGAATTGCATCAAAGGCGCAATTTGCCTCACAGAGTCCGCAGCCAATACAGGCATCAATATCTATCAGCAACATAAGACTAACACCATTCCATCAATTTTTCAGCCAACTGATCGACCTGTTCCTGTACAGTGCCTTCAATCATGGTCCGGTCACCCTTCAACTGTGGGGCAAAAACTTTGACCACCCAGGTGGGGGAACCTTTCAGCCCTAACTGGGCGGTATCGGCATCAATATCAGCGGCAGTGAGGGTGGTTATGGCCAGCTTTTTCGCCTTCATTTTCCCTTTGAGAGAAGGAAGACGGGGTTCATTGATTTCCTTGACCACGGTAAAGAGTGCCGGCAGGGTGACTTCCACCTCATCATAGCCGTCATCCATCAATCTTTCGACAACGAATGCCTTGTCACTCGCCTCAACTATCCTGCGTATACAGGTGACATAGGGGATGTCCATTCTAACGGCCAGGCCGGGCCCGACCTGGGCGGTATCGCCATCGATCGCCTGCTTGCCGCACAAAATAAGGTCAGCCCCGCCTATTTTTTTGATGGCCTGGGATAATGTATAGGTGGTTGCCAGGGTATCGGCACCGGCAAATGCCCTGTCGGAGACAAGAACAGCCTCGTCAGCCCCGCAGGAAACGGATTCGCGGAGAATTTCCGCGGCCTGGGGCGGCCCCATGGTCAGCACGATCACTGTTCCGCCATGTTTCTCCTTGAGGCGCACAGCCTCTTCAAGGGCATGACGGTCATAGGGATTAATGATGGATTGCACCCCTTCCCTGGACAAGGTATTGGTCTTGGGGTCCAGACGAACATCCTTGGCATCAGGAACCTGTTTGATACAGACAATAATCTTCATCAGTCTTATGTGTACTCCTTGTTCAGTTCCTGCCCAATCACATTTCTCTGTATCTGGTTGGTTCCTTCATAAATCTGGAGAATTTTGGCGTCCCGCATCATTTTCTCAACCGGATAATCCCGCATATAACCACAACCGCCGAGAACCTGCACCGCATCAACTGTGACCTTCATCGCCATATCGGTGGCAAAAACCTTGCACATGGAAGAGGCTTTGGACATGTCTTTCGGATGGGCATCAATATGCTTGGCCGCAGCATAAACAAGGGCGCGGGCAGCTTCAAGCTGGATCGCCATATCGGCAAGCATGTACTGCACGGCCTGAAAAGAGATAATCGGTTTACCGAATTGCACTCTCTGCTTGGCATAGGTAACTGCCTCATCCAAGGCCGCTTGGCCAAGTCCGACGCCGAGAATGGCGATACCCGGTCGTGATTTGTCCAATGTTTTCATGACCGTTATGAAACCGGTGCCTTGCCGGCCGATAAGCCGGTCTTTCGGAATGCGGCAGTCTTTGAAGATAAGCTCACGGGTTGAAGATGCCCGGATGCCGAGTTTCTTTTCCTTGACCCCGTAAGAAAAACCCGGATCAGTATCTTCTACGACAAACATGGAAGCACCGCGAGGGCCTTTTGAACGATCGGTGATGGCAATGACTGTATAAATCTTGGCTTCACCGGCGTTGGTTATCCACTGTTTGGTACCGTTCAGTACCCATTCATCACCATCGAGTACGGCGGTGGTCTGGATACCTGAGGCATCACTGCCGGCATTGGCTTCCGTGAGGGCAAAAGCGGCTTTTTTCACGCCGGTGGCAATATCCGGCAGATATTTCTGCTTCATTTCTTCACTGCCGGAAATCATAATGGGAAATGCGCCAAGGGCACTGGCGGCAAATGCCGTTGCCACACCGACACAACCACGACCAAACTGTTCCAGAGCTAAAACGATTTCAAAGGTGCCTGCCCCGAAACCGCCGTATTCTTCGGGAATATAAATACCAAAAAGATCTGCTTTGGCAACAGCGTCAAGAATATCTCTTGGAAACTCTTCGGATTCATCGAGAGCTGCACGTTGGGGAATGATTAACTCGTCGGCAATCTGCCGGGAGAGATCAACTATCATCTGCTGTTCTTCAGTTAAAAAATAATCCACAGCTTAACTCCTCAACAAAATTATAATCAGAAAATTCTACCATCGAAATAAAGTGGCACCCCAGGTAAAACCACCACCAAAGGCACAGAGCAGAACAAGATCTCCGGCATTAATGCGGCCTTCCCGATTCGCCTCGTCCAAGGCTATAGGGATACTAGCCGCCGATGTATTACCATATTTGTCCAGATTTATGTAGACTTTTTCACTGGCTATCCCCAGCCTTTCTCCCAGGCTTTTTAAGATACGGATATTGGCCTGATGAGGAATAAAAAGGGCAATATCATCGACCGACACCTGCACCTGGTCAAGCACGTTCATGATAGCCATGTCCATGGAGCGAACGGCATACTTGAAAACATCCCGTCCGGCCATCTTGATATAGGAACCGTCATTGTCTTGGGAAGCCAGATTTTTGTTCATACTCGGCACATTGTCCATATAGAGAAGCTTATAAAGACTGCCGTCTGAAAAGAGTTTGCTGGCCAACATGCCGCGATGCTCTGTTGTCCCTGTAACCAAGCAGGCCCCGGCTCCATCACCAAAGAGAACACAGGTGTTGCGATCTTCCCAGTTGACCCGGCTCGATAATGTCTCGGCGCCGACAACCAGAATTTTCATGTCCGGATCTGCTTTGATGTATTTATCAGCCACATCGAGACAAAAAACAAAACCCGAACAGGCGGCATTGATATCGAGAGCAAATGCGCGTGTAGCCCCAAGTTCTTTTTGCACCAGACAGGCACATGACGGCATGCCCATATCGGGTGTGATCGTGCCGACAATAATCATGTCGATTTCGTCTGGTGACAGCTTTGCCATTTCCAGTGCCCTGCCGGCGGCCAGGGTGGCGAGTTTGGAGGTTTCCTCTCCCTGAACGGCGATACGTCTGTTTTTAATGCCCGTCCGGGTGGTGATCCATTCGTCGGATGTATCCACCATTTTTTCCAGGTCCGCATTAGACAGGACTTTTGCCGGCAGAGCTGAACCAGTGCCGAGGACAACCATTCTGTTCATTTATGCTGCTCCCGCCGGAACATTATTTTCTTCAAATTGAGATAAAGCCGATTTTGAATTCTCAAGCATGGCGAGAATATGGTCATTCACATTATGCTTGGCCAGACCATCAGCTACCAGCAGGGCATTCTTGATGGCCACCATATTGGACCTGCCATGGCAGATAACACCTGTGCCGTTAAAGCCAAGCAAGGGAGCCCCGCCATATTCGGCATAGTCGACCCGTTTTTTGAAATTGCTGAAGGCTTGCTTGGCGAGAAAATATCCCATTCTCGCTTTGAATGTTTTACCGATTTCTTCCCTGAGCATGGCTAATACAGCTTCAGCCAACCCTTCACTGAGCTTTAGACAAACATTGCCGACAAATCCGTCACAGACGATAACATCCACATCGCCGACAAATGTATCACGGCCCTCGACATTGCCTATATAGTTCAGTCCACTGCTCTGAAAAAGGGAATGGGCGCTTTTCACCAGGGCATTTCCCTTGCCGCCCTCTTCGCCGATACTCAGCAGGCCGACACGAGGGTTTTCAATGCCATACATGATACGGGAAAAAGCGGAAGCCATAACGCCGAACTGGAACAGGTGTTTCGGACGGCAATCAACATTTGCGCCGACATCCATGACCACAACCGGGCCTTTCAGGGTAGGAAAAACGCTGGCAATTCCCGGACGTGAAATATCCTTTAACCTGCCGAGAAATTTAATGGCCGCGGCCATGACGGCACCGGAATTTCCAGGGCTGACCACTGCATCGACTTCATGCTTTCTGAGAAGTTCAAAAGCAACGACAACAGAAGAGTCTTTCTTTTTGCGAACGGCCTCGATGGGTGAGTCGTGCATGGTAATGACCTGGGAGGTCGGCACAAAATCAACCAGATGCGAGATGCCTTCTTTTTTCAGGGCTGGCTTAATCTGCTCCTCACCACCAACTATGGTGATATGCACATCCGCATCACGAACAGCCAGCGCAGCACCTGCAACCATTTCTGCCGGGCCACGGTCACTTCCCATGGCATCAAGAGCTATCCGCACGCAACATCTCCTCTGGCCAAATGAGCACGTTTCTTTTTAAACTGAAGCATGCTCTTCAATACATTTCCCAGGTCTTTACATCTTGAGGCAGCTTAACCACAGGTTACTGCCACCCCAAATTCAGCCAATGGAGACTAGTCAATATCTTCTTCACCAAGATCGATTACTTTACGCCCCTTGTAGGAACCGCAACTGGAACAGAGGCGATGTGGCAGTTTTGGTTCACCACAATCTGCGCATGTGGAAATGGTGGGTGCGGTCAATCCGTCATGGGAACGACGGATTCTGGTACGGGAACGAGAGTGTCTTCTTTTCGGTAAGGCCATTATTTTTCCTCCAACCTACGAGTTTATGTGAAAAAAATTAACTTTTTAAAGTTGCTGCATAAATATTAACCCTTCAATTTGGCTAACACACTAAAGGGCGAAGAAGTATCAGGTTGACATCGACATTGTTCATGATTGAGATTTGCTCCGCATTTACTACACATCCCACGACACTCCGCGGAGCAGAGTTTTTTCATGGGCACGGCAAGGTATAACTGCTGCTGCAATATATCGGTAATATTGATTTCACCATTTTCAAGGATGTCCATATCCATCTCGCTATCGTGACAGTAATGGTCTTTTTCCTCCATTTCGCTTATGCCTTCCGTGGGAAGTTCAAGATTTATGCTGAAATCGGAGTCCAACGGCAGATGAAATTTCCCGAGACAACGGTCACATTCAAAGACAGCAGTAGCTGAAAATCTCCCTGTAACCACAACACGTTGCCCAAGCCTTTTCAGTCTGAGCGAAGACTCCGCTTTCCCCAAGCGTTCGAGATCTTGTGGGAACCAATGAGCATCGTCTACAGAGAGAGACAGGCCCTCTTCCGGAATTTCATAAAAATCAATCTTCACAACACAGGCTCCAAAAGCAATATATAGCAGGCAAAGGAACAAGAAATTATAAATAAAATTAATTTCTTGTCAAGAGCTTTCATTGAAGATAACAGAAATAGGAAAGGAATGAAGAAAAAAAAGAAGCCTTATGGAGCTAAAGAAGTTCCGCCAGCCTTGATCCGGTATGCTGCAGGCGTAAACCGCAAACTACTACGATTTTCTTGAGAAGTTTGATAGACAAAGCAGGTTCTTTCTGAAAAAGCTTCTGGGCATTGTCAAAGGAGAGGACATAGGCCTGTGTTTCTTCAACAGCGGAAATCGTGACCGAATGTTGATGGGATGCGGCAACAGCCATCTCCCCAAAGAGTGAACCTTTTTCTAAAATTGCCAGTATGATATTTTTGCCCGGGAATCTGCCTTCACGCTTGACAACCAGTTTGCCTTCAACCAGTAACCCCATAAACTTCATGGGATCTCCTTGTTTCCATAGTATCGTTCCCGGGGCATAGCGACGGAGTTCAAGATAACAAATGAGTCTCTCAACCTCGTTTTCCGTGAATTCAGGAAACAAATTGTGGAACTGCCGTTTATCTGCCTGAGATTTTGATGCCTTGTCTTGCGCACCTTGCATAACAGTGCCTATTCCCCTTCCGCCGCATTTTTTTCCAGTTTTTCATCAATCCGCTTCACCAGTCCGGCATATTTTTCTTTCATGATAATACTGTTGAACTGACTCCGGTAATTCTGCACCAGACTGACACCTTCAATAACCACATCGTAAACACGCCATCTGTCCTGGGTTTTATAAAGCTTATAACTAATCGGGATATCGAGGTTATTGTGCTTGATAAGGGTTGGAACCAATGATTTGTTTTCCCTTACGGATTCTTTCAGAAAAATAATCTTTTCATCTGAATAGGCTTCGATTTTATCAATATAGGAATTTTCAATCAACCGGGAAAAAATTTCAACGAAATGGCCTTTATCAGCATCAGATAAATCTTTCCAATACTTTCCCATCGTCAATTTCGACATCTCTTTAAAATCAAAATGATGGCGGACGACGGTAAGAATCAGTTTCCTTTTGTACTGGCTATTTTCAACAAGTTCCAGCTGATCAGTTTTCAATATAGCCATTATTTCTTCAACTGCGCTCTGCATATATTCTGCCGGGCTGTTCAGACAGGCGGCCTCATCGGCTTTGAGCAACAGGGCAAAAAGGCAATACATAAATATTGCCGTGGTTTGGAAACGAACAGGTAATTTATTCATAACGGATCGAATAATAATCAAATCGGTGTAATAATGGCGAATATCCCGGCAGCCCGAGGCAGCAATACCATGGGCAGCCAAGGGAAATTTCAATAAATTTTATTATTCTGTTTTGAATCTTTGACTTTGCTCTGCCGATATTGAATATAGGCGTCGCGAAGAGAAATATAAGGATCGAATGAAGATTGCAGAAATGCCTCGTAATCTCCGATAACCAAAGAGGTATTATTCACCTGCTTGCCTCCGTACAGGGCCAGGCCATCTTCAAGATCATTCTGCATGACCCAGCCAAGGGGGCTCAGATAGGAGTCTCCGAACAATCCGAAGCTATCACGCATAGTGGACGGCCCCAGAACAGGCCAACAAAAATAGATACCATTGCCGATTCCCCAGTATCCGAAAGTCTGCCCCAGATCCTCTTCCTTTATTTCAAGACCGAAGACATCCTTGGCAGGATCGCCAAACCCTGCCACCCCTGCGGTTGTATTAATGACAAAACGGGATGCTTCAATGCCGGCGTTTTTAAATTTCCCCTGTAATACATTATTAACAAAACGAACCGGAAAAAACAGATTATGAAAGGCATTTCGTATGCAGATGCGAATATCCTGGGGCAAAACCGCACCATAAGCTCGGGCTACAGGCTTTAATGCCCAGAAATAAAGCTTGTCGTTGAAATGGAAAAAAAAGCGATTGACCGGCTCAAGCGGATCACTGACCTCCACACCTGCCTCCTGCTCATCCAACTCATCATCAAGGAAGGCTGCGTCGCCCATCTCGTCTGCAGCCCATGCCGATGATTGAAAGTTTACCCTGAACAATCTGTGGTTATCCCAGCCGGAAACCAGCACCAGCAAAAGCACGAGAACAGCGATTAATTTCGCATTGACAATATTTTTTATCACAATAATTCCCCGTCGTTAAATCCTACTAAGCCGTTGTAAAAAAACTTAACATCCCAATGCATTGACAGACATATGGGGACCGTAACCAAATTATTTAAAAATGCATGGGTATTTCGTAACGGCCTTTACTCATGTGTCTCAATATCATTTTGTTTATTTTCCTGAATTTTTTCTTCCATGCGGCGGACCAGACCATCATAACCTTCGTTTTTAATTATCTGATCGAATTGTTGCCGATAGTTTTGCACGAGACTGACACCTTCTATAATAATATCATAGATCAGCCATTGTCCCTTATCATCTTTTACACGGTAAACAATTGGGATTTCTTGATTATTCTTTACTATCTCACTATAGACAATCGCCTTGTCATTGTTAACGATCTGTTTTTTAAATGTTACTTCTTCATCAGAATATGATTTGAGCCTGTTAATATAGGTGGTTTCAAGCACCTGGGAAAAAAGTGAAATAAACTGTTCTTTTTCCTGTCCGGTCCTGGCTCTCCAGTTAAGCGCCAAAACCCGTTGCGCCAGTTCGTCGGAAGCAAACCTACTTTTAACGATTTTAACAATCTCTTCTTTTTTGGTTACCCATTGCTCGCCCGGATCGTTCCTGCGTAAAATATCTATAATCAGGTTCACAGAATCATGTAGCTGATCAATCGGTTCATTGGCGGCATGACAGGGAACAGCAGTATTGATAAAAACAAAAAAAGCCAGCGAAAGCGACATCAACAGGGAAGCAATAGAAAGTTTATTTATTTTTTTCATCCCCGTTCATCTTTTCCCATAGTGAAGTTTACCCAGAGTAATCACGGTTGATCCATAGAAACAGGAGGATAGCGATTATACTTTACCAAATATATATTTGCTGATCAAATCTTCAATATCAACGGCAGATTCCGTATCCGTGATCGCCCCCCCCTCCTTGAGATAGGTTTCCGATCCGCCCTGACTGATACGAATATACTTGTCACCGATAATACCTTGAGTCTTGATGGAGGCAATGGCATCTTCAGTGATCTCGACATCATTGGAAAGATAGAGCGAGACTTCCGCCCGCTGTTCTTTGGTCAGTCTTATGTTTGAGACTTTTCCCACGCTGACCCCGGCAATGGTGATAACCGCCCCCTTTTTTAATCCTGACACGTTATCGAAGTCGGCCAACAAGGTATAATTCTGCCCTTTGGAAAAAATTGAAAATTCGCCGAACTGCAATGAGATATAAGCAAAGGCGAGAAAACCGAGGATCAAGAATACCCCCACAACAAATTCAATGTTGTTTTTTTTCATATATTATGTTCCATCTTTCTGCTTGAGTAGATATGCCCCATGGTCTCGGTGGCAAAGGAAACAATCTCTGGTTCGCTGCTTAAGGGAATATCTTCAGGGCTTGAAAAAGTCATCATCTTTCCTTTCTTCAACAAAACAACCTGATCTGCCAGATTAAACACCTTTGGGATATCATGGCTGACAATGATCGACGTATAGCCGAACTGCTTCTGGCTTGTAAAAAAAAGCCTGTAGATATCCATGGTTATCTGTGGATCAAGACCTGTTGTCGGCTCATCAAAGAGCATGATATCCGGCTGCAGCATCAATGCCCTGGCCAGACCAGCCCTCTTTTTCATCCCGCCGCTGAGCTGAGCGGGAAATTTATCTTCGTGGCCCTCAAGATTAAACTGGGCAAGCATCTGCCTCACTCGTTGGGCAATTTCCTGGCTTTTGTATTTTGTCCTCTCCCTCAGAGGCAAAGCAACGTTTTCAAAAACGGTCATTGAGTCAAGGAGCGCTGCTCCCTGAAATAACACCCCGAATTTCTCCCGTATTTTGTTTAATTCCCTCAGTTTCATCCGGGTGATATCTCGCCCGTTCACTAGAATCTCACCGGAATCCGGAGACAACAGGCCAAGGATAAGCTTTAAAGTGACACTTTTACCCTGACCGCTTCCTCCGGCAATAACCGTCGTCTTGCCGGACTCAAAAGAAACGGTTACATCGTCAAGAACCCGCTGTTGGCCGAATGATTTCACAACGTTATGGAATTCGATTATCGCGGGACTCATAGCATGATCGCCGTAATCAGATAATCCCAGATCAATACTGCAATTGAGGAAAGCACCACGGCCTGGGTGGTTGCTCGGCTGACACCTTCGGCTCCGAATCCGGCATTACGTAGAATATGGACAAAATACCCTCTTCCTGTACAGATCCAGACCACCAGAAGGGCAAAAACAAAGGATTTGACAATACCGAGGTTGATATCCTCAGTGACAACACTCTGTTCGATGCCGTTATAAAAGGCTCCCGGATTTACTCCAAGCAGGATGACTCCTGCCACATAGCCCCCCGCTATGCCGATAACATTAAAAAACTGGGTCAGAATAGGAAGCGAGATGATTGTTGCAAGAAATTTTGGGGTGATGAGATAGCGGAAAGGATTGACAGCCATGCACTCCAGGGCATCAATCTGTTCGGAATTGCGCATGATGCCGATCTCGGCACACATTGCCGAACCAGCGCGTCCTGTAACCATAAGGGCGGTGAGAACAGGGCCGAGTTCGCGAATCAGACTCAAGGCCACGGCAGAACCAAGCATGCCCTCTGATCCGAATTTCCGCAAGGTGTAATAGCCCTGCAGGCCAAGCACCATACCGGTAAAAATAGAGATAAAAAAAATCACGCCAAATGAATTTGCCCCGATAATTTGAATCTGCCGTACGGTCTCACGGAATCGGAAGGGACGTGAAAATATTCCCATCAGGGCAGACAACAGGAAAAGCCCCATCCGTCCCAGGTCCCGGACCATATAGAGAAATGAATCTCCGAGCTTGGTTATGAGAGAAATCATTATTTTTGTTTAACAAATATTATTAAATCGCAGGACTTGTTGCGATCGATTGAAAATACCTTTTTAATAAACGTAATCCGCTTGACAGTCTTAAAATGTTTTAATAATAACTGTCAAGTATTTCTTCGTGCTCAGTACGCTTGATACTACCAGATAAATATTTATCAAATCACAATGTTAGACTATATAAAACCGGCTTATGAAATTCGCTCTGATCGGCTTTAACTGCAGATTTACCCATTCCTGCCTGAGTCTTTTCTATCTGAGACAAGAGCTATTTAAGAATATAGATGACGTTGCTGTAAACATCAATCAATTTACCATTAATGATCCCCTATTATCCCACGCTGATGCAAATCAGCTCATTGGCGGCTGACGCATTTTTTTTCTCGGTTTATATCTGGAACGCCCATATCATTAAAAGAATAATAAATGATCTTGCCAAAACTCAACCATTTTCCCGTATTATTCTCGGCGGTCCGCAGGCAATTGCTTTCAATGCGGATGAACTTCCGACAGGATGTACTGTTGTCAGCGGTGAAATCGAAGGGATAGACCGGTCCTTTTATACTGATCTCAAAAGTGGTTCGCTTCGCCCAAGCTACCATGGAGTCAGATCCAGAGAATTTTATTCCCCCTTTACGCCGGACGACTTCAAAGACCAGCTTGTCAACCGCCATATTTACTACGAATCATCCAGGGGATGCCCTTACTCATGCAGTTACTGCATATCTTCGCTGGAACCGGGAGTACGGTACAAGGATATTGCAAAAGTACGCGATGAACTCAAAGAGATCCTCGCCCATAAACCACAAAGTCTTCGCTTTGTCGACAGAACATTTAACGCATCAGCCAAAAGAGCACTGGAAATCTGGAAATTTCTTCTTGATGAATCCAAGGGGACCACTTTTCATTTTGAAATTGCTCCGGACCTCTTCTCAGAAGAGATGTTTGCATTTCTGCAGACCATCCCGCCACACCTTTTTCAGTTTGAGATCGGCATTCAATCAACCCATGTAAAGACCCTTTCCGCCATCAGCCGGAAAAGCAGCATCAGCTCATCCCTTGACAACATTAAACGCCTGGTGCAGATCAATACCGTCCATCTCCATGTGGATCTTATTCTCGGCCTCCCCTATGAGACATATGCGTCTTTTGGTAAATCATTTAACGATATCTTTTCAGTCTGCCCCCATTATATCCAGATGGGTTTGTTAAAAGTACTCCCCCAGACCCCGATCAGCAGACAGCTGGGGGAATTCTCCATCCAGCACTGCAACTATCCCCCCTATGAAGTCCTGTCCACCAGATGGCTGTCTCATGATCAAATGGCTGAGCTTTTCTGGTTCGGAGAATGTGTCGAGGCTTTCTACAACAACCGTTATTTCAGGGCATTTTTCGGATTCTTACAGAGAAATGGCCGGGATGGTTTTCAGTTTTTTCTGGATCTGCTTGAATCATGCAGGAAACATGACTTCTTCAACAGGGCAAAAACTCAGCTGTTATTGAGCGAAATCCTTGCTGATTTCATCAGGAATGATCCGATGGGGGGGGTACTGCAGGAACTTCTTATTTACGACTGGCTGCGCTGCGGCCATCGTTTTCTTCCCGATCACCTCGGCCCACACGTATTGAAACAGACTAAAGACCTGCTGTGGCGAGAACTGCCCCAGGAGTTGCCTCCTCTTTACACCAGTGCAAGCAGAAACAATTTTTTTAAACAATCACTATTTGTAAAGTTTTCCGGTGAAACTCTGCACGTACTGGAACTGACCGATGGAGAAGAAGGCGTTCTCTGTTTTCTTAACGAAAAAGAGAACGCTCTATTGGAATTGTACAAGGTGGCACTGCTATGTCGCTCTGTTCAGCCTGTGAAGCCTGTGGACTTATAAAAAAACAGAATTGCCCGGAATGGAGGCATGATATCCACAGAAGAACTGTCTCATTCTGCCAGCTATTATTTTATGGACAAAAACCTGTAATCACAGGCCCGACAACCTGGGGGAGATCACACCGTATCCGTCCCTATCATAAAACAGCTCAACCAGGCCTGGCTGAAATTGATTTAGGCATTTCCGGCTATATGCCGTGAGATGAAATCATCGATCAAAGCTCTCTGCTGTTTCGTCAAATTTTCAAATTTCACCCCGACAACATTGTCCATGTCGGCAGCCTCTTGCCCGGCAAATGATGCTTGATCATCCCAGGCAACTGTGACAGGAACTTCCCGCAAAAGAGTGCCCCCCAGCAGGATATCAACAGTTTTCTTCTGCGCGAATATTTCCCTGTCGAGATGCTTGAGATTAAGAGAAAATCCGCCGGTGCCGATGTCAACTATCTGTCTCATGCTGTCGGCGGTATACATTACCGTCCCGACCGGGGCCTTGAACCGTTTATGCGTCCTTTGTTCATCAGTCATGTCCATCTTTCACCTCACTAAAATATAGTTCTTGCATCAGTTAATTTTCGGTTGCAGTCAATACAGAAAATTACTTGTATTAAGTCCAATATTTAATCCAATTGCGAGATAGGTGCAAGGAATTTTAATTCGTTTTTATTCCAGATAGTTAGACAACACCTTGCCATATTGGTGTGATAAGCCTGCTGGCGAAATAGTGTTATGACCTAAACAATCGCATATCAGTCTACATGTCGGGTTATTTCACCCATGGATTTCGGATGCTGCCGGATTATTGCAAAGGAGATGAAACCCACAGAACTTAGGGAACGAGGATGAATCTTTTCCTGAGGAAGTAGTACAAAATGAACATGGCATAAAAACCAAACCCGGCTATCATCAGAACGGCAAGTTCCTCGCCATTTAAGGGGGAAACCTTGAAATATCCCCGCAGGGGAGTATACATCAAAACAGCCTGTAACAGGGCACTGAGCATTACGGTGGCCCAGATATAGCGGTTGGAGAAAAAGGAAACCTGATAACCGTGCCTGATGACGAAAACCAGAATCATCTCGTAGAGCACCACAAAATTAAAAACCATGGTACGCGCCAGCGTAAGTTCCCGTTCTTCACCGGAACTGCCGCCGTAAAGCGAAAAGAGTAAAAGGGCAATGGCGGTGCCGACAATGCCGAGAGAAGTGATCAACATGAGCTTTGGCCGAGGCAGGATTCCCTCCTCTTTAGGCTTTGGGTTGCGAAGCATGATATCACTGCCGTAATGATCAACACTGAAGGCAAGCGCCGGCGCCCCATCAGTGACCATGTTGATCCAGAGAAGCATGATGGCCGTTAGAGGAAGGTTAAGGCCAAGGATCACAGCCAGAAAGATGATCAGCACCTCGCCAAGATTGCCTGACAATAAGAGCATAATGGATTTCTGAATATTGTCATAGATCCCCCTGCCCTCCTCAATGGCGCTGACAATATTGGAAAAACTGTCATCAAGCAGCACAAAATCGGCGGCCTCCTTGGCCACCTCCGTGCCACTGCCCACGGCAATGCCGATGTTGGCCTTTTTTAAGGCAGGCGCATCATTTACCCCGTCTCCGGTCATGGCCACAATGTGACCTGAATCCTGCAAGGCCTGTACAATGCGCAATTTATGCTCCGGCACTACCCTGGCAAATATATTGGTCCCCTTATCAAGCGCCCCGCGTAACGCGCTGTCATCCATTCGCTGAAGTTCCTCGCCGGTGAGGATGTTGCCGACAATTCCGATTTCCTGCCCGATGGCCCTGGCTGTTTCAGGATAATCACCGGTAATCATGATGACCCTGATGCCTGCCTGATAGGTTTTCTGCACAGCATCGACCACCTCCACCCGGGGCGGATCAATCATTGCCTGCAGGCCGATGAAAACAAGATTTTCTTCAACAAACTCCACCGCATCGTCAATTGTTCGGTAAGCAAAGGCAAGGACGCGCATGGCCTGTGCGGCATAGCGGTCATTCTGCGCCATGATACCTTGCCGGAGATTATCATTCAGCGATGCCGGTTCACCTCCCCTGTATATGTGCGTGCATTTTTGCAGGATGACATCAGGAGCACCCTTGGTGTAAATCACCAGGCGATCATATCGTTTGACGAGCACACTCATGCATTTGCGTTCCGAGTCAAAGGGATACTCGTTAAGCAGCGTGAAATCGGGGTTGCTGCCGACTTTCATCGCACTGACCAGCAAGGCCGCCTCGGTGGGGTTTCCCTGGATGCGCCACTCATTGTCCTGCAGGCGCAGGGAGGCATTGTTACAGATCATGCCTGCCTCAAACAGCAGAGGGTCCCCATGAAAGGCAAGACGGGGCTCCGGCCTGTAGCCGATTCCTGCCAAAGTAGCTTCCGTATCCACAGACCAGACCTGGCGTACGGTCATTTCATTCTGGGTCAGTGTCCCTGTTTTATCCGTACAGATCACATCGCAACTCCCCAGGGTTTCCACTGACGACAATCTGCGCACCAGGGCTTTTCTTTTCAGCAATCTTTTGACTCCGATGCTCAAAGCAATGGTGACAACAGCAGGCAGTGCGGTGGGAACGGCGGCAACAGCCAGACTGATTGCCACAAAGGCCAGGGAAATAAACATGTTCCGACTGAGGGTGTGATGAGCGATAAACTCCTTGGTACAGGAGGCAAGGAGAATAAACAGGCAGATGGCGATGATGGCAAAGCCGAGTTTTCGGCCGAACATATCAAGTTTTCGCTGCAGGGGGGTCATCTCCTCCCTGGCCTCTTTTACCAGCAGGGTAATTTTGCCGATCTCCGTATCCATGCCGGTAGTGCATACGACTGCAGTGGCTTTGCCGGCAACCACGGAGGTGGAAGCAAAAAGCATGTTCACCTGCTCGCCAAGTTGCACCTCTCTCTCCAGACGACAGTTTTTTTTCTGAACAGGCAGGCTCTCGCCGGTCAGGGAAGATTCATCAAGCGCCAGGCGCACCTCATTGATCAACCTGGCATCTGCCGGGACCTTGTCACCTGTGCGCAGGGAAATAATATCACCGGGAACAAGTTCTTTTGAGTCAAGGGTTACCCAGACATTATCCCTGAGAACGGTTGTTTTGACGGTAGTGAGGTTTTTTAAGGCGGCAAGAGACCTGGCAGCGGAAAGTTCCTGGAAGAAACCGATGAGCGCATTGGCAACCAGGATGGCGAGGATAATAAGGCAATCGACATACTCACCGATAGCCAGAGAAAATACAACGGCAAAGAGCAGTATATAGATAATGAAACTTTTGAACTGATCAACAAGGAGCAAAAGAGGGTGCCGCTTCTCCTCGCTTGCTATTTGATTAAAGCCATATTTGCTTCTTCTGTCTGCAATCTCCTGACTTGACAGACCAAGTTTACTTGCAGCAAGTTCTGCCAATGTTTCCTCAACAGTGAGCCGGGAGTATTCCATGTTGGAACAAAGGCCTATTTCATCAATTAATTATCAAACCAGGACAACAGCAAGGAAAAACGCAAAATGCGCGGCCAATGGCTTAATTCACCAACCACACCGCAACGCCATTCACCGTGCGCAACACATGGCCTGACACACCCCCGAAAATTCCCTTGGGCTCATCCGGCCCGCGTCTGCCCATAACGATTGTCCCATATTTGTTATCGCGCAACTCGAGTATAATATCAAGAGCCGCCACCGGCCCCCTGCTTTCCTCTATCCTGGTCACCTTTGTCATGTCAAAGCCGTTTTCACGCAACAGCTGTTCAGGGCCGGTGAAAATGGCATCTGGCACGGTGAGATGCTCATCACACCATTGTTTCCCCCAGATATCACAGAACGTGTCCAATTCGAGTAATTTCTTAGGTGTCAGCCATGAAAGAGAGTGAAACAGGGCGATCTCGATGTCCGGCACATTTTTAAGCATAAAACTTAGATGGTCTACCGCCTTCAGGGTTCTCCATGAACCGTCAACCGGGACCAGGAACCTGCGGGAATCAATTTCTCCGTCAATAATCCAGATCGGCACATTGAAACATTTTTCCAGAATTGTGGTAGTGACGCTTCCCAATACGAGTTCCTGCAGTTTGCCGAGCCCTCTTCTGGCAATCACCAGGGCATCATAGGTTCCCTTCTGCATTTCAAAAATGAGATCATTGGCAATTCCGGCACGGGAGAGTTGCAAATCAGAGGTCACCTGATCTTCTTTCAGCCCATGATGGGTAAGAAATGCCGTCTCTTCCCGTAAATGTTTTTTAGTCAGGTTGAATTTTTTTCTCGCCTCTGAAGAGAGCATGTTTATTTTATCCTCTTCGTCCAGCCATTCTGAACTGGGAGGCAAGGAACCTGAAACAACAGTGACCAGATGAATGGAAATATCGTCATGTTCTCCGAATAGTTTACTTAAGTAATGGATTTCATTAAGTGAACAATAAGAGCCATCAACAGCTACAAGTATTTTTTTCTTCATATAGCCAACCTGATCAATTATTAACTCGTCATTTACGTAAATATCTTCTGCTTACACTTCAGACAAAAAAAGTTTCCCAAACTGCAGGGGAAACTTTATATGGAAACTATGAAACTTCCCTGGCAGGTATTCTGACTAATCAGCTCCGAACATAACCCCGATTTCAGGCCATTTCTCTGAGGGAATCTCTGTGGCAAGCTTCAAGGCCCCGGCACTGCCGATAAATTCAGGGTCGTCCACACAGGTGACAACAACCTCGCCATAATCCTTCATCTGAAGAGCGATCATCCGGTCAAGCCCTCTTATCCGGGACCCGCCTCCGGCGAGAATGATATTTTTCAGCGCCTCTTCCTGGTCTTCCGGATCAAATTTCATGATCAGGGTCTCAAGCTGCTCAACAATGTCAGGGACAATAATTTCACAAACTGCGCTCACATCTTCTGTGACATCAAACTCAACCGGCTTGCCTTCCATACGCAGTTTGGCGATTACGGGCGCCTGGGCCGCTCCGACAAAGGCATGGGCTTCCTTGATCGAGCAGGCAACAGACTCGGTGATCTGCACTCCAGGATAATGCCGGGCAATGGAGCTCTGTAAACGCTCATCGATAAAATCACCGCCTTTGAGAAAGGTCACCTGGTCATCCGCAGTGGGCACGGTTCCTTTCATGCCGCAGATGTCCACCGTGCCGGCGCCGATATCAATCACGATACAATTACTCAACTTGCCAAGCTGATAGGCTACCATGAAAGGCTCTGAAACAACAAGGGCGACCGACATGACCTCTTTAGCGATATCAAGTAAAAGTTCCTTGTTCATTATCGAGGCGCGGGCCGGCACCCCGATAATGCCGCTCACCGGAGATTCAGTTCCTTGTTTTGCCATATCGACAATGTACTTTATCAGCTCATAGGCAGCATCATAGTCCCGTTCGCTGGCCTCGCGGATGACTCCATCAGCCAAAGGAAAGCAGAGATCAAGGAAACTGCGTTTCCTGATGGCGTCCTGGCCGATAATCGGTCCTTTGCCGACCATCCTTTCACTGATGACATCCTTGGGATAGCCAACAACGGATCTGACCATAATACGAGCACCACGGTTGGACATGACCGCTGTGCGGCACGTACCCAGGTCAATGCCGACAAGAAGCTGATTCTGCATATGATGCACTGTTTCCCGAGTGTTCTGTGGCTGGATTTCCATATATGATTACCTTTTTGAAATTAAGTTCTCCGACAGTGAAGCGGCAAAACAAAAAAACGTAAATTCAGCGTCACCCACCTGCGGCGACAATGAGTCTCACTCGGCCGATTTCTCAAAATTTCCCTGCTGGCGCATCATGTTCCGCACGACGCCGGCCGGCAGATAATGGCTGCCCTGCACATAGATAAGGCTGTCATGAAAAGACCGGCGTTCATCATCGAGTTCCTTTTCAACATCGGCCAGTGATTTTTTTAATCCCGTATTCTCTTCAATCAGCTCTGCAACCTGATGCTTTTTCTCCTGCAGCATGGATTCAAGCCCGGGAATTACTTTTATTTTTTCCTCAACTTCCTGGCGTTGTTTCTTTTCGAACTGCAACTCATCCCAGTAGCGTTTGCTTTCGTCACGCACACTTTCCATTTTCGCCTTAACATCACGAAGCTGGCTGTTCAAAGAATTGACCTGTTCTTCGTAGCCGTTTTTCGTTTGTTCGCTTTCCTGTTTGCCTCTATTGCGCAGAAGATAGGCTGCGGTTCCGCTGCCGATGGCTGCACCTAAAGCAAGGAATAAAAACCAGATAAAAAAATCCATATGATACTCTTTGTCAACTTAAGAAACCAACCTGACTCCACAGTTCCGGCGGCACTTCCGTTGCCATTTTCAAGGCGCCGGAACTGCCGATGTAGTCAGAATCGGCCACACAGGTTACCCGCACGTCTCCATACTCATGAAGCTGTGCAGTTATAAAGGAGTCAATGCCGCGGATTTTTGAGCCTCCACCGGCAAGATAGATGTTCAACAGAGCCTGCTGCTGGTCCTCAGGATCAAATCCCCTGATAATGGTTTCCAGATGTTCAACAATATCAGGCACAATACTTTCGCAGACCAGTTGCAGATCTTCGGTAATGTCAAGTTCAACGGGTTTGCCGTTTATACGCATGCTCACCTTCACCGTTTCGTCCGGTTCACCTACAAATCCGTATTGCTCTTTAATGAGTCGCACAAAATTCTGGGTGACCTGCACGTCCGGATAATGCTGCTGGATCAGGTCTTCAAGCCTTTCATCTATATAATCACCGGCTTTCAGCAGAGTAATCTGGTCCTTGGGAGAAGGGATGGTTCCCTTCATACCGCAGATATCGACGGTACCGGCGCCGATATCAATAATAATTGAGTTATTGAGTTTGTCCAGTGAATAGGCAACCATGAATGGTTCTGAAACCACGACGGAAATAGACATCAGATCCTGGGAAATTTTCAGTAGAAGCTCTTTATTGATGATGGATGCCCGGGCAGGAACGCCGATCACTCCGCAGACATCGTCTGTGCTTCCCTGACGTGCCTGTTCGATAACGTGCTTCATCAGTTCATAAGCAGCATTATAATCATTTTTGCTTGCCTCACGGATGACCCCATCTTCCAAAGGGCAATAAAGTGTGAGGGCTGAATGGTGTTTCAGGGCCTCGTCTCCAAAAACCTGGCTTTTACCGACAAGCTTCAGGCCGATTACATCCTTGGGATAGCCGACGACTGAACGGATGATATCTTTATAACCTCTGTTTGTCATCACAGCCGTTCGTGATGTGCCAAGATCGATACCGACGAGTATACTATTGCTATTCTTTCCTGTATGCTCCACGCTGATTATCCTTAATCTAAGGGAGATAAATCTCTTTATAGAAGAGAACGGAATACTGGGGAAGTAGAAAGAAATCCGCCCGAACCATAAAGTTAAATACAATGGCAGATAAAGCTATGTCAAGACAATTAAAGGCAATATTCATATAGAACCCGAACAAGCAATAGAGCACCTTTTTTAAAAAAAATCCATATATGCAAAAATCATTTCATTTCTGCAAGAACCTGCCGCTGCTGCATGCGATCTTTTGCATTATAGGCAACATATATAGGTTTGCGATTGTATCGATCAAGTCCACAGACATACATTGCTGTTGAGATGGTCCCGGGAGTCGGAGTAAAATCCTGGAATTGCCGCACCGTAAGCCCCATTTTACGCACGTCCCTGGCAAGTGCCTTCATATCATCGAGGCTGCATCCCGGATGGGCCGAAATAAAATAAGGAGTAAAAATACATTCTTTACCGGTTTCAGCTGCAATTTTCCGGCACAATGCCAAAAAAGCGGGTAAAATATCCGGGCCATGCTTATGCATCAACCGAAGCACATGGGCAACCGTATGTTCCGGAGCTATTTTCATGGCGCCGGGTGTATGGTCAGTCAACAATTTTCTCAGCAAACGCGGGGTTTTCAGCAGGAGCTCCATCCGCAGTCCTGAGGAGACAAAGACGTTCTTGACCTTAGCGATACGGCTCACCCTGTCGAGCAGGCTGATTAATGGTCTTTCATCAATGGCAAGATGCCGGCACACCCCCTCATGCAGGCAATCATGGCGACTGCAGGCCTTGCTCCCGCAGCCTGTTCCATACAAATTAGCGGTGGGCCCACCAAGATCACTTATCGTACCGCGGAAATCATCCATGCGGGTAACCTGCTCCACTTCAGCCACAACGGACTCCTCACTTCTGGAGGTAATCACAGGTCCCTGATGTCTGGAGATTGCACAGAACGAACAATTGCCGAAACATCCTCTGACAATGGTTACCGAGTGACTGATCATGCGGTACGCCGGCACGTCACCGGCTGCAGGATGGGCTTTACGGGTAAAGGGCAGGCTGTAGAGGCTATCCATTTCCGCAGTGTCAAGGGGATCTGCCGGGGGATGCTGCACCACCCACATCGCCTGTTGTTTCTGCAGAAGTATAGCCCGGTTAAGAGACCTGGCATGTTTGTCGATCAAAAGCTCGGCGCTTAAATAAGCCTCTCTGTCCTGTTCAATTTCGGCAAGCGACGGCAGAAAAACATGTCCCTCACCGGCAATGCTCTGCTGCTGCGCATCGGTTAACCGCTGGCAGGTGCCGGCTATGCCCGCCAGATCTCGGCCGGCTGCCAGTCGTTGGGCCACCTCCACAACCGCCCTTTCCCCCATGCCGTAAACAAGCAGATCAGCTTTGGCATCCGTGAGTACCGAGGCACGCAATTTCCCCTGCTGGTAATCATAGTGGACAAAGCGCCGCAGCGAGGCCTCCAGACCGCCGAGAATGATCGGAATTGGTCCATAGGCACTTCTGGCCAGATTGGCATACCTGACGGTGGCACGATCCGGCCTGCGCCGCTCACTTTTTTCCCGGGACTCCCCGAAGTAGGGATTGCCCCCCGGGGAATATTGATCAACATCGCGCACCTTGGCATTGCCGGAATAATTGGCCACTATGGAATCAAGATTGCCAGCTGTTATTCCCCAGAACAGGCGAGGCGGACCGAACTGTTTGAAAGCCTTGGAGGAGTCGTAGCGGGGCTGGGCCAGAACCGCCACCCGGAAGCCGCTAGTCTCAAGAAGTCTGCCGATCAGGGCAACACCAAAGGCGGGATGATCCACATAGGCATCCCCTGTGACCAGAATAATATCCACCTCATCCCAGCCGCGCAAACGCATCTCGGCAGCGCTTGTCGGCAAAAAAGAGGTGCTTTCGTCTTTGCTCTTTTTACTTCCCATGGATCAACTCTTGTCGGCGGATGCGGCATTATTAAGCCGCATACCGCACTTGGGGAAAAGGCTTATATCCGTATGGGGCAGAAAAAGTGATGCCACATATTGCTCTTTGAAATTTGCCACCTCGGAAAGTTCAAAGCTTGTCATCCTCTGGACAACTTCAACCACATCCTGCCGGATATGATTACTCAACTCACTCATACGGGCTCCCATGAGCGACCCGTTACCCACATAAAGAACCCTGCCCGGATCAAATTCGGGCAATAGTCCCACGGTCATGGCGCTGTCAAGATCTATATAGGAACCAAAGGCCCCGGCCAGAATGATCTGTTCCAGATCGGTAACGGAGAGACCGACCTCTTCGATAAGTGTTTTCACCCCGGCATAAATTGCGGCCTTGGCCCGGATAAAGTTGCTGATATCAACTTCATTGATGCCGATATCCGAGTCAATACCGGCTTCATCCTGCCAGACCAGGACATATTCAAAACCGCTCTTTCCTTCACGGATGCGAGGTGTAGCAAGATCCCGTCTAAACCTGCCCCGCTGGTCGATTATTCCTTTTTCAAAAAGGGTGGCAACAATAATGAGCAGACCTGAACCACAAATACCCACAGGCGGCTTTCTACCGATGGTGATATTCATCGGTTCAAAAGTGCCTGGATCAATACCGAAATCCGTAATCGCCCCATCGGACGCGCGCATGCCGAAGGTAATCCCCCCACCTTCAAAGGCCGGCCCGGCGGAACACGCCGCACATACCAGCCATTCCCTGCTGCCGATGACTATCTCGGCGTTGGTGCCGATATCGATATACAGGGTCAACTTGTTTGTGCGGTACATGCCCGAACCCATAACGCCGGCCACAATATCTCCGCCCACATAACTTGAGATGGCAGGATAGAGGAGAGCAATGGCATGACTGCTCAGTTGCAGGCCCAGGTCGGTGGCCCTGATGGGCGGGAAGAAGGTGCTTACCGGCACATAGGGGGCGCGTCGTATATTATGCGGTTCCAGGGAAAGGAAAAGATGGGTCATGGTGGTGTTCGCGGCAATGGTAATCGAATCGATTTCATCCCGATCAATATCCGCCTCGACAAGCAGCCTGGCAACTATTTTGTTGATGGTGGATACGACAAGCTCCTGCATCAGTTCAGCACCTTTGGGTTTTTCAGCATAGATGATGCGGGAAATAACATCCTCCCCATAGCTGATCTGGCCGTTATAATCTCCGGCATTGGCGAGAATCTTGCCGGTATGGAGATCGATGAGTTGTCCCCAGACCGTGGTTGTGCCGATATCCACCGCGAGTCCGAAATTACGGTTGACCCAGTTCCCAGATTGTATATTGACTACATGGGTCTTGCCGCTTGGGTGGACGGGACGGGCCAAGGTGACGGTGACGTTAAAATCCTTCTCCCGCAGGGACTTTCTGATTTTACGCAGTACTGCAAGGCTGATGATCAGTCCATGTTCGTCATACTGATTTTTCAGACCCTGGACAATACGACCGGCATCTGCCATATTGTCCGTGAGGGAGGTCGGGGGAAGCTCAAGGGCAACCTTTTCCACGGGCGGAGAAAAAATACCCTCCCTGCGCAACTCCTCAATATCAAAATGATGCTCAAGTGCCCGGTGGCGGTCGATCACTCCATCAGACAAGCCTCCTTTCTGCATGGAGGAGGAAAGGGGAATACGCACACTAACATTCTCCGTGACGATGGCGGAACAGGCAAGCCGCACTCCCTTGTCAAAATCACCGGCGCTTATCTTCTCACTCTTTTCCCCTTCGACCCTGCCGTGTTCGATCCGGATCCGGCATTTTCCACACACCCCGCTGCCGCCGCAGGACGCGTTGATATGTATCCCGGCCCGACGTGCAACATCAATGAGAATCTCACCCTTCTCGGAGTCAACCGTCCTGACCACCGGCTCAAATGTTACGCGAACTTTTTCCCCCATATGTGTGTACCTTTAACAGCTTTAAAATATTTATGTATTGTATCGGTTCTAACAGGTGATTTGTCAGGACATGCCTTCAAGCTCGGAAAACATGCAACTTTTTGCGAGGCCTAACCTCCTGATTTTTCGCACAACTCTGGTTTCCAACGTCATTTCTTCCTGCCTGATAACCATTTCATCTGTTGTGTTTTACCTATTATATGTTTAAATTCGCCAAACGGTCTCATTTTCCCCTTGACCATTATTGCAGCATATTCTTTTACATGAAACATATCGACCAAAAACTTGAAATTGCATACCCCTGCGTATGGCTTTACAAAATCATAGGCACGGAAAAAGATGCGTTGATCTCTGCGGTAAAGGAAATCTTTGCGGATTCCGAGCACACCCTCACCTTTTCCAAATCGAGCGGCAAGGGGAAATATATATCATTTAATCTTGAAGTAACGGTGCATTCTGAAGAGGCACGGAACTTTTTTTTCACCGTCCTGCGGCAACACTCCTCCATCAAGATGGTGCTTTGAAATTATGAATCCGCTTGAAGTTCTGAAACGAACTCCGAAATCAAACTGCGGAGAATGCGGCTATCCGGCATGCCTTGCCTTTGCAGCCAATGTTGCCAGAAGTGGTGAAGATCCGCAGAAATGTCCATACATTAATCTCGATGGGCTGACCTTGGCAAAAAAAGAAAGCACCTCTCTCGACAAAATGGCAGAAAAGCATGATCTGGAGCTGATCCGGCACCTGCAGGACAAAATCCGCGATCTCGATTTCAGCGCTATCGCCACTCCACTCGGGCTGGCATTATCTCCGGACGCAAAAGACGCTCTCACCTTTTCCTATCTCGGCCAGCATGTTTTACTCAGTAAATCACAGATCCTGATCAACGGCAAGGAACCCGAAGATCCCCGGGATCAGATTCTCCTCTATAATTATGTCTATTCAGGTGGAGCCGATCCACCGTGCGGGATCTGGACAGGCCTTGAAAGTCTGCCCAATTCGATCTCCAAAATAAAAACCCTGGCCACCTACTGTGAGAATCGACTGGCGCAACTTTTTGCAGGTCAACCAAGTAACACGATACTTTCTCTGTGCGCCCAACTGGGAGGCAAACCAGACACCGAAACCTCAGCCACTGCCTCAGCAATCATCCCGGTTCTGCCACACCTGCCGCAGCAACTCCTCTTCTGGGACGAAGAACCTGAAGATGGTTTTGATGCCAGGATAAAAATCCTTTTCGATAAAAACGTTCTTGATTATCTTGATCTGGAATCCCTTGTTTTTTCATCTGAACGCATGGCGGACCGGCTTATGTTACTTTTTTCCCAGGCAAAATGAAAGGGACGACAACCGACAGAAAACCCCTGGCTGAAAGAATGCGGCCGCAGCAGTTAGACGACTTTGTCGGGCAGGCTCATCTGCTCGGTGAAGGAAAAATTCTCTGGCGTCTGCTTGATGAAAATCATCTTCCCTCCCTGCTTCTCTGGGGACCGCCCGGCACCGGCAAAACCACCCTGGCAAGAATTCTCGCCAGATCCACCGGATCCCATTTCATCTTTTTTTCCGCAGTACTGGCCGGGGTAAAGGAAATCAGACAGATTATCGATGAAGCGCGCCAGATGCAGCAAATCGGAGCTTCAACGATTCTCTTTGTCGACGAAATACACCGCTTTAACAAAAGTCAGCAGGACGCTTTTCTTCCCCATGTGGAGAGCGGACTGCTCACCTTGATCGGGGCAACAACGGAAAACCCCTCATTTCAGATCGTGGCCCCTCTTCTGTCACGGTGCAGGGTACTCACCTTATTTCCTCTGACGCCGCAGGATCTTGAGCAGATTTTTCATCGGGCTCTGCAGGACAAAAAAAATGGACTGGGCGAGCTGTCTCTTCATTTTGAGGAACAGGCAATTGAGCACCTCATAGCCATGGCGGACGGCGACGCGCGAAGACTGCTCAACAGCATGGAAATCGCTGCTTCTCTTGCAGTTCCGGACAAAAACGACTCAAGAATCGTTTCTCTTGAGATGATGAAAGACGCATTCCAGAGAAACAGCCTGCGCTATGATGCAGCTGGGGAAGAACATTACAACCTTATTTCCGCACTACATAAAAGCCTGCGTGACAGCGACCCCGATGGTTCGCTGTACTGGCTTGTTCGCATGCTCCGCTCCGGCGAGGATCCCCTTTACATTGCCAGGCGCATGATTCGCTTTGCTTCGGAAGACATCGGCAACGCCGATCCCCAGGCATTAACGGTTTCCTTGAATGCCAGAGAATCATACCATATGCTCGGCTCTCCGGAAGGAGAACTGGCCATCGCCCAGGCGGTAATCTATCTTGCCACCGCACCAAAAAGCAATGCCACTTATTCCGCTTACAACAAGGTTATGCAGGATATCGAACGGACCGGCAGCCTGCCTGTGCCGCTGCAGATCCGCAATGCCCCGACCAGGCTTATGAAAGAGCTTGGTTACGGCAAAGGTTACCAGTATGCCCATGACTCGCCCTCTGCTCTTGTCGATCAGGATCATCTCCCGGAGGAACTCTGCGGTGCACGCTATTACGAACCGTCAAACAGGGGGCATGAAGCAATTATTAAAGACCGACTGACCAAGTGGAGACAAATCCTTGCACAGCGTAAGACCAACACTTAAAGGAGAAACCCATGACTATTTGCCTGCGCCTCATCTGTATCATTTTCCTCCTTTTCTTACCCTCAGCGATTATTGCTGCACCGATAACAGGGGATATTACACTTTTTTACTCAAATGATGTGCATGGCGCAACCGAACCTTGTGGTTGAAAGGCCAAACAACTGGGCGGTCTGTCCAAAAGAAAAACATTATTTCAGCAACTCGACGTAAAAGAGGACCATGCTCTGTTTCTTGACGGGGGAGCACTGCTGTTTGATAAAAGCAAATTTCCCCCCGGGCGTCATCTTGACCTGGCAAGAATTAATGCCGCAGGTATCGTTGAGGCCTATAATATCCTTGGTTATGATGCTGTCGGGGTCTCCAGAATCGATCTTGCCGGAGGGGTGGAGTTTTTAAAGGAATTACAGAAAAAATCAAATTTCACCTGGCTCAGTGCCAATCTCGTGGACAGGAAAAACAGGCGTCCCCTTTTCTCACCCTTTATCATTAAGAAGAAAACAGGACTGCGCATAGCCATTCTCGGCCTCACAGGAAGCGGTGCGGCAAATGAACCGGAGGAACGTGAGAACTACCTCATCCTTCCCTGGCAGGATCTGTTACCAAAAATCATGAAAGAAATCAACAAACAGGCCGATCTTGTCATCATGTTATCCAGTTTATCTCCTTTGGAAAACGAACTGATCAGCAAAGAATTTCCCCATATTCATATTATTATTCAGGCAGGCATGTACTCCCATAATCAGAATACTGTTCTGACTAACAACACCTTGATCTGTCAGGCGGAAAAACAGGGCAAATACATCGGTCAGTTGCATATCAATTGGAAAAGTAACGGCAAGTGGACAGACGAAACAACAGATGCGGCCCTCATGAAGAAACAAGAGCTTGATCGGTTAACATGGCAGATAAAAAAGCTGGAAAGTCAGGGTGATCCGCAAATTGTCTATAAGGATACTCCTGCGACGTTACAGGCTTATTACAAACTTGTTGAACGAATGAAAACCGTTGAAATGGAACTCAGCGATCCACAGCAGAAGATGCATCAGTCACCAGAAAGATCCACCTTTAATACTACCTTTTTAGCGATAGCGCCAAGTCTTGAGGATGATCCTGCCATGGATAAAATCATTACCAAAACGAGGGAAAAAATTAATTCCCTTGGCAGAAGCGGGAGCAGTGATGGCACCCTGAGCGACTATGTGGGCAGTCAGGCCTGCATGAAATGCCATAATGAAATAGGCGAGCGCTGGCAACGGACACACCATGCCCATGCGTATGAAACCCTGGTCCAGAAAAAACAGCAATTCAACGTCCAATGTCTTCCCTGCCACGTGACAGGTGTTTCCATACTTGACAAAAAACAATCAACAGCCCTGTCGCTCCCTGATTCCTTGCTCAACGTCGGCTGTGAAACCTGTCATGGCCCGGGCATGGCGCATTCGATTAATCCCGAAGAAGCAAAACTTAACGACGCCCCTGATGCCTACCTCTGTCTTCAGTGCCATAGCACTGAGCATGATGGAGCATTCCATTTTGAGCAGGACAAAAAGCTTGTTCATTAGCAGGAGAACAACAAATTAAGAACTTGCCCGTAAACAAACTTTTCAAAAATCAGGAGCACTTTGAGACTGATTTGGTTGTGACGATTGAGCGCCCCAAGGACATTTGCTTCCCGACATAAATCCGCAAGGTTGCGTGAGAATTTTGCAGCCTCGCAGGGCTGTGATTGAGAAGCGCCCTAGGCGAAAAAGATGGATGTGAGAACAAAAAAATTTCACGGGGCAAGCTCTCAATAAAAAAAGCCGCGCATCCATAAAGGATGCGCGGCTTTTTTTATAAAATAACAGCAGTACTTAGCAGCCGAAAGCTTTCTGCAGGTTCGGGATGGTCTGTTTTTTGCGGCTCATCATACCATCGATCCACATAGAGTTGCCTGCAAGCTTGCCGTTGAATGCTTTCTCAATGATAGCAGGATCATCGGAAACAACCACCAGATCGGTTCCTTCCTTGACAACGTCGGTGAGCATCAGCAGAACGGAATGACGGCCTTCTGCTTTAACTTTCTGCATTTCGCTGTAAAGAGCATCACGGATAGCAGCAACCTGATCAAGGGTGGCGAGTTCGAGCTGACCAACACCAACTTTGCTGCCCTTCATGTCAAAATCTTTGTAATCGCGGAAAAGAAGATCTTTTACCGGCACGCCATCAACGGCAGATTTGGCCTTGAGCATCTCCATGAAGAGTTCGTCCATATCGCTGACGCCGGCAACTTTGGCGAGATCAGCACAAGCTGCCTTGTCAGCAGGAGTGCAGGTGGGTGACTTGAAGTTTACCGTGTCGCTCAAAATTGCGGCAAGCATAATGCCGGCAATATCTTTGGGGATTTCAATGCCGCTGTTTTTGTACATCTCATTTAAAACGGTACAGGTGCAGCCAACAGGCTGGGCATTGAAGTAAATGGGACCGTTGGTGGTGATGTCGCCGATTTTGTGATGGTCAACAACGGCAACCAGATTAGCTTTCATGACGTTTGCAGGAGCCTGAGCGATATCACTGTGATCAACCAGAGCAATATCCTTGCCTTCAGCATCACTGATCTGCTCAGGGGCAGTCAGTCCAAAACGGGCAAGAACTGTTTTGCTTTCAGGATTTAAGTTAGCGGCATCGATCTGCATGCAGGCAACGGCATCCTGTCCTGTGGCTTTCAGATAATTTGCAAATGATAGTGCCGCAGCAACGGAATCAGTATCTGGATTAGAGTGGCCAACTACACAAATAGACATGATAAAAACCTCCTTAGAAACAATTTTGAATTTCTCCTATACAACTTGCCAACGCTGGGGTAAAATAATTGCTAAACCCTGCTGTGCAGGGCATGTCAAACAAGTACCCCATGCGAAAATTTACATTTTTTTGCGGGGAACTTACTTAACTTAAGTAGAGCAAAAAGATAGTTCGTTAACTGTCCTGAGTCAAGAGCAAAATGAATCGAGCTTCATTTTCCTGTCTCTAAAAACGCTGTTTTTAGAGATTTCACTCTTGCAATTTCTCTAATTGACCAAAAGAAACTCAAAAAAATTTCTCAAAAGAGAAATGCAAATTCAGTAAACCGAATCAGTGCCCTATTTTAAGATGGCTGATATTGTATCTCAATAAAGTACTCGTTGCCGAAGATAATGCAGTCGTCCGCAAAGGACTGACCAATTTTCTGACCAAATGGGGCTATATTCCGGTTGAGGTAGCTAACGGTGATGTGGCGATTAATATTCTTGAGAATGATCCAGCTGTGCGACTTGCCATACTTGACTGGAATCTTCCCGGGCTGAACGGGTTACAAATATGTCAGCGTCTGAGAATGCGGCCGCAGATGCCGTATGTTTACATAATTATGTTCAGCGCCAGGAAATCAAATGAAGAAAAGGTGCTTGCCCTGGAAGGTGGTGCTGATGATTATCTCATTAAACCATGCAAACCGTCCGAATTGAGAGCCAGACTCGGTGTGGGAAGACGGATCATCGAAACGGCTTTATCCTGCTCGTTTTCTGTTGTTGAGTGACAGAAAATCCAGAAATACCACAGAAAAAATAAGACAAAATAAAATTTAAACTAAAAAATCAGATGACTGTAAAGGCAATTATTTTTGATTTGGACGGCACTCTGCTGAATACCCTTGAGGACCTGGCAGACTCAATGAACCGGGTACTCGGGCGGATGGGTTTCCCCACCCACCCGGTAGATGCTTATAAATATTTCGTTGGCAATGGTATCGAAATACTGGCCAGCCGTGTTTTACCTGAAACTCATCAAAACGAGCAAACAGTAAAAAGCTGCGTTGAAGAAATGAAACGAGAATATGGGGCGCACTGGCAGGACAAAACTTGTCCATACAAAGGGGTAAATGACATGTTGCATGCTTTGACGGAGCGCAAGATCAGCCTCAACATTCTCTCCAACAAGCCTGACGCCTTGACCCAATTAACTGTTTCCGCTTTTTTCCCCTCATACACATTCGATATCGTGGCAGGAGCAAAAAAAGAAATCCCCAAAAAACCCGACCCAACCAGTGCCTTACATATAGTCAAGGCACTGAATCTCTCAAGCAGTCAGTTTCTCTACTTGGGAGACACCAATACCGACATGGAGACAGCCAAGAACGCAGGCATCTTTGCCATGGGGGCTCTTTGGGGTTTTCGTACCGCGTCAGAACTGAGAGTAAGTGGAGCTCAAGCCCTTCTTGAGCAACCACTAGACATTTTACAGCACATCTGAAAATTAAAGGCTTCGTAAAAGTCCCGGCACCTAGCGCCTAATTTCCGTGACGATAAATCAGCAAATTATCATGCACGGTAAGCTGTCGAGATGATTTTCACCCTCAAGGGGCACAAATACGAAACAATCAAAATTACAAGGAAAGTCTCTCAGCTTCTTTTTGCTTGCGGATCTCACAGGCCCTTTTAAAAGCCTTATCTTTGCCGTGTTTTTTGATAGAAACCGACGTTTTCCCCTGCTTGCCGTTACCATTTACCCAACTGACTTCATAACGGTGCAATTTATCATTCAGCCGAACACCAACAACACCAGTTGTTGTATTGCTTACAGTAACAATATGTTTGTTGGTCCGGAGCTTACCGATGCGAGACTCAATCTCATCTCTCCAGGCCAGGGCAGCAAGAAGACTTGAATATCTTCCACCGCATTTGCCATCTGAAAAAAACTTGGAATGGGTTTTACCATAATACCGGACACGGACATACCAACCATGAGTCCGCTTTGACTCCTGATCGATACGGGCTATATCCTTGTGTTTTTCATAGACAATTTTTTTTTCTTTTTTGAGCTCCATTTTTTACCTCTTTGCCAGATGATGGAATAAAACTTGTGATATTCACAAGCACATAATACGTATATATACCTATCGAATTTATTTTTCAAGAAAATTGTCAGGCAATTTTAAAAAAAATGTAATAAGAAAAAATTAATTTGAGCTTATCAAATCAAGAACTACAATTTGCTCAATATTTCAAATGGATTTAATACATTATGTGGCTGAAATTAACAGTAAAAAAAAATAAGTGACATTACCGTTGGTTAAGGAGCAACACAGATAACGACATGATCAACCCAGATGAAACCGGCAAGAAATTTTGTGAACTACTTGAAATTATCGCTCTCCTTCGCAGTCCGGAAGGTTGTCCGTGGGACCAGAAACAGACTGTGCAAACGTTCAAACCTTATCTTATTGAGGAAACCCATGAACTCAGCGAAGCACTGGATAATGATGATCCGAACCAGATACGCGAAGAACTGGGAGATCTTTTTTTTCAACTGGGATTCATCAATCAATTGTATGAAGAAAGGGACATTTTTTCAATTGATGATGTTCTGCAGTCAATAATAGACAAAATGATTCGCCGTCATCCTCATGTTTTTGCAGGGAAGACCTTTGCATCGTATGATGAAATGAGTAAAAATTGGGCACGGGTAAAGGAAAAGGAAAACAGCAAAAAGGAAAATAAAACTTATGAGCTTGATGTACCAAAATCACTACCGGCCCTGACAAGAGGTCAGAAGGTGGCGAGCCGTGCTGCCCGAACCGGGTTTGACTGGCCTGATATGCAGTCATTAGTTGAAAAGTTGTCCGATGACTTCAAAATACTGACTGACAATACCTTGGAAGGAAACAAGAAAGAGATTGAAAAGAATATGGGAGATCTACTTTTTTCACTCGTCAATTTAGGCAGGAAATGTGAAGTCAATAGCGAAGAGTGCCTCAAAAGAGCTACCAACAGGTTTATAAAACGCTTCAAACTGATGGAAGAATTAATTTCTGCCAAAAATCTTACCATCGGTGAACTGGACAGCGAATCGCAACTCAAGTTCTGGGCAAAAACAAAACCACATCCCTGACGCTTGAAAATTTCACCGCCGTGAGTTGAAAACTGCTGAATTTTTCATCAATGTTTTTTGTCCGGGATCCCGTCATTGCCAGTTTTCATTTGACATTATCATGCGGAGCATGTTAAAAAAATCGACTTATTTATGCTCGTTTCATTGGGAAACAGGCATTTTTTATTGTCCTTTCTTGCTCTCTTGCTGAGGCATCGGAAGAGGGCCATTAATGTCCACAAGGAGGACCAAATGCGCAGATATGAAACCATATCAATCATCAGCCCCAATCTTGGGGAGGATGAAATCAAGGCAATCTGTCAAAAGACTACCGGCATCATTGAAGGCGATGGCGGAACCATTATTAATGTTGACAACTGGGGTCTGAAAAAACTCGCCTATCCGATCAAAAAACAGCAGCAGGGCTATTACATCTATACTGAATTCGCTGCTGTACCTGCCTCTGTCAGCGAAATGGAACGTATTTTCAAAATTGACGACCATGTATTAAAATTCATGACAGTCAAACTGCAGGAAATTTATGATCCGAATACGCCGGTAAAAAGCTCCATTTCAGCGAAATCACAAGATACTGAAAACGATCTTGACGAAGAACAAGAATAAACCTACACAGGAGAGGCAATTATGAGAAAAAAAAGAATATTTCATCGTCGTAAAGTCTGCCGCTTTTGTGCGGATAAAGAGCTTGTCATTGATTATAAAGATATTAAGGCACTGAGAAGCTTCCTGACCGAAAGAGGGAAAATAATTCCTCGCCGCATCTATGGCAATTGCGCTAAACATCAGCGGGAACTCACTGAAGCGATAAAACGTGCCCGGCATATAGCTCTGTTGCCGTACACAGGTTCGCAAATATAATTTTTATGGCGGGAAGAGCTCTCCCTGAAGAACTGCTGAAAGGAATACTGTTAGCCACTTTTCTGTTAGTTCCAGCAATTACCGGGGAGTTGAGCTGGATGAGAATATTTGTCCCTCTCCCTGCTTTTTATATACTCGTAATATACGGAGAAATTCGTGGAAGTTCATTACTGATAAAATCGATTCTTGCAGCCGGGCTGGGAGCTTTGCCTCTCGGCATCCTGCCGGACTTCTTTTATTCGGTATTATTTCTGCCTTTAGCGTATATTCTGGCTAGGGCTGTCCGGAACAAACACTCGGTTCTCCGAGCCGGAACGACCGGCGCTGTTATTTTAACATCAATCTGGGTCATAGGAGCGATTTTTTACGGGATGGTTGAGCAGACTCATCCCTACAAGCAGATTCTTGCGACGTTAGATTCATCGCTGGATGCAACATTTGCCGTGTATCAACAGTCAACAGACATCGCACCGGACACGTTGGCGCAGATTGAGCTTGCTTTTAAACGGATACGAACTATTATTCCGGAAATATTCCCGGCAATTTTATTGATTACAGTGCTCATAACTGTATGGATCAATCTCTTGTTTGGGGACCTGCTCTTAAAAAGAAAGGATGCCCGGCTCAGTCCATGGCAACCCTATGGTCAATGGCGACTGCCCGATCACCTTGTCTGGCTTGTCGTTGCATCAGGTTTTTTTCTGATGCTGCCATTGCCCTTGTTGAACAAAATCAGTTTAAACTGCATGCTTGTCATGGGTGTTGTCTATTTTTTCCAGGGACTCGCGGTTCTGACTAGTTTGTTCAATAAATGGAATGTCCCCTGGGCATTCAGATTTTTTGTTTATTCTTTAATACTTATACAGGCCTATGGCATTATTTTTATATCTATTGCCGGCTTGATTGACGTTTGGTTTGATTTACGAAAATCGCAGAACGAAACAACCTGAATGGTTTTTTTGACTGATGCGTTTCATCTAAAATAAAAGGTAGAGAAATGGAATTAATACTGAAGAAAACTATTGATACCTTAGGCGAGGAAGGAGATATTGTTAAGGTTAAGCCTGGTTACGGACGTAACTATCTTATACCTCGCGGCAAAGCGGTTCTTGCCACCAAAGCAAATCTGGCAATTCTTGAACAGGAAATGAATACCATAGCCAGTCGCAAGGAAAAGGAACGCCAGGCAGCTGAAGAACTTTCCAAAAAAATTGCAGGTGTCACGGTTGTTATTGAGCAGCGTGTCGGCGAAGAAGATAAACTGTACGGCTCCGTCACCTCCACTGATATTGCGGATAAGCTTGCTGCCTTGGGAGTTGTCATCGACAAACGGAAAATCGTGCTCGACGAACCGATCAAGACTCTGGGTGTTACCATGGTTCCATGCAAGACAGGGTATCAGATGATTACTGAAATCAAGGTTGAGATTGTACCTTTAGTCAGCGCGGAATAATCTCATAGTTCTCCGAAGAACCAGGCCACAGGCCTGGTTCTTCGATTATCAGATTGTTCTTGTACGCAAAGATCTCCTGCCATTTTATCTTTTAATCTCATTCTTTTTTCCTGTAGCAAACGGACCAAACTGCGACAAGATGATACCGCAAGAATCTTTCACTCCAGTTCACCGTATCCCACCCCACAACAAGGACGCTGAACAATGTGTATTAGGAGCAATCCTTCAGCAGCAGGGAATTCTGCCGAAAACCATTGATATTCTTCAGCCCGATGATTTCTATTTTCAGGCCAATAAATTAATTTATACCGCCATGCTGGCTCTCTTTGAAAAAAATGAGCCTCAGGATCTCATAACTGTCAGCAATTATCTGAAAAGCGCCAACACCCTTGCCGATACAGGTGGACCCGCCTACCTCGCCTCCTTGACAGATCTTGTCCCGCTTGCCTCAAATATTGTTTATTATTCAAAAATTGTCCGTGAAAAATCGATTCTGCGAAAACTTATCGCAACGACCACGGATATCGCCTCACGCTGCTATGAAGAACAGGACGATATTGAAAAACTTCTTGACGAGGTTGAGCAGACTGTTTTTGAAATTGCCCGGGATAAAAGCGGACAAAGTTTTGAGCCGTTAAACAAAATCATCACCAGGGCCTTTGAGCGGGTGACCGCCCTTGCTGAACGCAAGGAGTTGATCACCGGCGTGCCGTCCGGGTTTGATCAGTTTGATAAAATGACGGCCGGATTGCAGGCCGGAGACCTCATTATCCTGGCCGGACGTCCGAGTATGGGAAAAACGGCACTGGCCATGAATATTGTCCAGAATACCGCCCTGCAGCACGGAACATCCGTCGGAGTCTTCAGCCTGGAAATGTCCAAGGCTCAACTTGGCCTCAGACTTCTCTGTTCGCTCAGCAAGGTTGATTCCAACGATCTACGTACCGGTTTTATCAAAGATAATGACTGGCCTAAATTGACCAGGGCAGCCGGCGAACTGTCCCAGTCTAAAATTTTCATTGATGACACCCCTGCCCTTTCCGTGCTCGAAATGAGGGCCAAGACACGACGTTTAAAAGCGGAAAATGACATAGGCCTTGTGGTCGTTGACTACCTGCAGCTCATGACTGGCCGCTCTGACAGCAGGGAACAGGAAATAAGTACGATTTCCAGATCCCTGAAAGCCATGGCCAAGGAACTTGATATCCCTGTTATTGCCCTTTCCCAATTGAACAGAAGTCTTGAAAGCCGACCCAACAAGCGCCCTCAGTTGTCCGATCTGCGAGAGTCAGGTGCTATAGAACAGGATGCGGATGTGATTTGCTTCATATACAGGGATGAGGTATACAACAAGGCTGAAGACAACCCTAAGCGAGGCATTGCCGAGCTGATCATAGGCAAACAGAGAAATGGGCCCACAGGAACCGTTGAACTAGCTTTTCTCGGCAAATATACAAGTTTTGAGAATCTGGCGCCCATGATGCCGGGATATGAAAACTGATTTATGACGATCAACAACAGCAACCAGACAAAATATGAATACAGACATCTATGATTTTGCTGCCATAGAAAAAAAGTGGCAGGACAAATGGCGCCAGGAAAAGACCTTCAAGGTCGCTCCGGATTCCCAAGCAAAAAAATACTACCTGCTGGAGATGTTCCCCTACCCCTCCGGCCGTATCCACATGGGTCATGTGCGCAATTACTCAATAGGTGATGTTGTTGCCCGCTTTAAAAGGATGCAGGGCTATAATGTTCTGCACCCCATGGGCTGGGACGCCTTTGGTCTGCCGGCGGAAAATGCAGCCATCAAGCACAATACCCATCCGTCAAAATGGACCTATGAAAATATCGATTACATGAAAAAACAGCTGCAGGGTATGGGCCTCAGTTATGATTGGGACCGTGAGATCGCCACCTGTAAACCGGAATATTACCGGTGGGAACAGCTGTTTTTTATCAAACTCTATGAAAAGGGCCTTATCTACCCGAAAGTTACCATTGTCAACTGGTGTGAAACGTGCCAAACCGTACTGGCCAACGAACAAGTCATCGATGGTTGCTGCTGGAGGTGTGATGAAAATGTCATGCCCCGAGAGATGAATGGCTGGTTTTTCAAAATCACCGCCTATACCGAGGAACTGCTTGCCGGATGTGATGAACTGCAAGGCTGGCCGGAGAAGGTGCTGACCATGCAGCGTAACTGGATAGGCAAAAGCACGGGCGCCGAGATCGATTTCCCCATGGAGGGTTCAGATAAAAAGATAACTGTTTTCACCACCAGACCTGATACGATCTTCGGGGCCACCTTCATGTCCATCGCCCCTGATCATAAGTATATCCAGGAACTCTGCGCGGGATCTGGCCGTGAGGCGGAACTGGTTGCCTTTGCCGAAAAAACACGCATTGCCAGACAGCGTCAGAACCCCGAGGATGAACTGGCCAAGGAAGGTCTCTTTACCGGTCTTTATGCCGTCAATCCTTTTACCGGGGTAAAGCTGCCGGTCTATGCCGCTAATTTTGTCCTGGCGGAATACGGCACAGGAGCGGTCATGGCCGTTCCTGCCCATGATCAGCGGGATTTCGAGTTTGCCCGGCAATATGATCTGCCGATCAAGGTGGTTATCCAGCCTGCCGGAGAAACGCTGGACGGCTCTACCATGACCGCGGCCCATGAAGGGCCTGGCATCCTGGTTGACTCCGGACGGTTCAATGGCCTGCAATCCGATGAGGCAAAAAAAAGCATCACTCAATTTGCCGCGGACAACGGGTTCGGCAAACAGCAGACCACCTACCGGTTACGAGACTGGGGAATTTCCAGGCAGAGATATTGGGGAGCACCTATTCCGATCATCTACTGTGAACAATGCGGGGTGCAGCCTGTTGCTGAAAAAGATCTTCCCGTCACCCTTCCCTCGGATGTGACCATTGAAAAAACAGGCAAATCGCCACTGCACGATCTGGAAAGTTTTTACCGGACAACCTGCCCCAAGTGCGGCGGAGCCGGACGTCGTGAAACCGACACCATGGATACATTTGTTGAGTCGTCATGGTACTTTGCCCGCTATACCTGCCCGGATTTCACCAATGGTCCTCTGGATAAAGAGGCAGTGGATCACTGGCTGCCGGTGGACCAGTATATCGGCGGCGTTGAACATGCCATTCTGCATCTCCTTTATGCCCGTTTCTTTACTAAAATCATGCGTGATCTCGGCTACCTGTCCATTAATGAGCCTTTTACCAACCTGCTGACCCAGGGCATGGTAATCAAAGACGGCACCAAGATGTCCAAGTCCAAAGGAAATGTTGTTGATCCGGACGTGCTTATAAAAAAATATGGAGCGGATACGGTAAGACTCTTCAGTCTGTTTGCCGCTCCTCCGGAAAGGGATCTGGAATGGAGTGACCAGGGAGTTGAAGGGGCTTACCGTTTCTTGAACAGGGTTTACAGATTTGTGCACGAGAACACGGCAATGTTGAAAACGGCCAAGAGCGTTATCCCTGCTGATCTGAGCAATGCCAGTCGCGAACTGCACCGCAAGACCCACCAGACCATCAGCAAGGTGGGCAATGACATCAACGGCAAATTCCATTTCAATACCGCTATCAGCGCGGTCATGGAACTGACCAATACCCTGTATAATCTCTACGGAGAGAATTCCGCGGAAAAACCGCAGAACCAGGTGGTCAAAGAGTCGGTTGAAGCAATTATCCTGCTCTTATCCCCCATGGTACCGCATTTTTGTGAAGAACTCTGGCAGCGTCTGGGACATGACACCAACCTGTCCCATACTCCATGGCCCGCATTTGACACCGAGGCAGCCAGGGAAGACAGCATTACCCTGGTAGTCCAGGTCAATGGTAAAGTTCGCAGCAAATTACAGGTTGAAGCTGATAGCGATGAGGAAACCCTGAAAAAATTAACCCTGGCCGATGACAAGGTGCAAAAATTTATTGACGGGAAAACCATCAGAAAAATCATTGTGGTCAAAAACAAACTGGTAAATATTGTCGTATCATGACGAGTATCACGGAAAAATGAAAAAAACTAAACCGCCTCCATCACAAAATCCGTCCATTCTCCTCGCCCTCATGCTGGCGCTGATGCTGAGCCTTTCCGCCTGTGGCTATTCAAACCCTTATGTTCAGTCAGACGATTCCGAAGGGGTTAAGCAAGGAACTGCCTCAATCTTTGTGGATATGTGGCAAAATAAAACCAGCGAACTGGGTTTCCAGAGTGAAGTCAAACAGTCGCTGGTCAGATGGCTGAAAAAATCCCCGCATTTTTCCATGGCCAGAACTCCTGAACAGGCCGACTATATCTTAAGCGGCGTGATCGAATCCGTCCATATTCCGGGTCTTTCCTATGGGACATTTGACCGGGCGGTTGAGCTCAGGGCTGAAATCACCTACAGCGTAGAGGTAAAGAATACAAAAACAGGGGAGATTCTCCTGAAAAGGAAAGATGGCGACTGGTATGAATCCTTCAGAGTCGGAAAAGATGCGGCTGCTCTGGAGATGAACAAACGGGAGGCTTTACGGGAAGTTGCCGATAACATCGCGGAAAACATCTATGTAAATCTTTTCAACAAATTCTCGGCAAAAAAAGGCGCGAAGACAGATATCCCCGAGGAAATAAATGTTGACCATTAAATGATACGGGCCAGATTCATTTCACCATGAATCTGGCCCACACCTAACGGAACGTTTTCCGAACCCTGTATTTTTTTTACAAAAGCCCCTTAAAGGCAGCAACAATTCCTTTGGCATCAAGTCCCTGCTCGGCATAGAGATCAGCAGGTTTCCCCGATGATCCATAATGGGTCACCCCAAGCCTTTTAAACCGGCAGCTTAATCCCGCATCAGCAAGAACGGTGGCAACGATGGCACCGACACCTGTGTCAACATGGTGGTCTTCAACAGTCAAAATGGGGCCACCGTTGTCAACTGCATCGATGACACTCTGTTTATCAAAGGGCACAATGGATGCCACCAGCAGAACGGACACGTCTATGACTTCTTCCTTCAGCAGCTTCCATGCCTCCATCACACTGGGACTGACAGCTCCGTAAGAAATGATGGTGCCGGCAGCACCCCGTCGGACCCAGTCACCCTTGCCGGGGGTAAAGGTGTAGCCGCTGCCGAAAAACGGCGTCCCATCTTCTGCCAGCACCATACCCATTTTTGACCGCCCCATACCGACAAAATGATTGCCGCTCGTGGTGGCAACGTGACGGATAACTCTGTCGGTCTGGTTCGGATCCGCAGGGATAACTACCTGGAAATTGAAATAATTACGCATAAGGCCGATATAGTCTATCCCCTGATGGGTCGGACCGTCTTCACCAACATCAAGGCCGAGATGGGTGGCCACAACCTTGACATTGGTATGGTTGATATCGCTGAGCCTGTTCTGGTTATAGACCTCTGACACGGCAAATACGCCAAAGGTGCTGAAAAAGGCGGTCATCCCCTCCCGACTGATGGCCCCGGCCATGGTGGCGGCATGATGTTCCTGAATACCGCATTCAAGAAAGGCCTCCGGCATATGCTTGCGGAAATCGCCCATTTTAACCGACCCTTCCAGATCACAGGATATGCCGACAATTTTCGGGGCCTTGCCAGGGATATTATTGGCCTTAGCCAGTTCATGGAGTGCCGTACCATAGGCAGACCGGCAATCGGTCTTTTTGTCAGCATTGTAGATAACGGCTGCTCCGTCTTCAAGCTTTGGATAACAGATCTTGTTTTCGATCCGGGTTGCCGTGGAAACGGGCTGGGTACGAAGTTTGGCCCATTTGTCAAAATCATTTTCCACGCCAAGCTCGGAAAAGGCCTGGTCTAGTTGATCGACTTTCAGGGGAGATCCGTGATATTTGGCCAAATTCTCCATAAAAGAGATGCCCTTGCCCATGATGGTATTGGCAATGATCACCGTGGGAAAATCCGGGTTAGCGGCTATGCCGTTATAGACAGCTGACAATTTTTTGAAGACTTTATTGTAATCATGGCCGTCGTCAAGAATGTCCACATTCCAGCCGCAGGAGGCAAAAAGTCCGCGGATGTTGCTCGGCATGATCTCTTCCGTACTGCCGCATATCTGCAGATGGTTGCGGTCAACGATCACCATCAGGTTATTCAGTTTGTATTTATGGGCAAAGCGCATCGCCTCGGCCGCCTGCCCTTTCTGCAGATCGCCGTCACCCATATAAACAATTACCTTCTGGTTTGACCCTTTGAGCTTTAATGCCATGGCCATGCCTACCCCGGTGGACAGGCCCTGGCCGAGGTTGCCGGTATCCCATTCAACCCCGGGCACAATCTTTTCAACATGACCGGGAAAGCCGGAACCCGCCCGCCTGAAACCGGTCAGGAAGTCCTCTTCCGTAAAATAACCATATTCGGAAAGAACGCTGTAAACCCCGGGTGAAATATGGCCGATACTCATAACCACCCGGTCTCGGTCCTGCCACAAGGGCTCGGTGGGTTTATGGCTCATGATACCGTAGGTGATGAGCAGCAGATCAAGGCTGGAAAGCGATCCGCCAGGATGGCCTGATGCGGCAAGGGAAGTTGACAGCAGGATGCGCCGGGCGCAACGTTTCCGCATATCGGCAAGCTTTGCTAACTCTTCCGTGGACAGTTGATCATTATTCGGGTTTAATTTGAATGTCATGACATCTCCAGTTGATCAGTTGACTGGTTTATTAAAAGTTGCAGATTAACTATTATTAATTAGGCTGGCCATATTACTACGTTCCAGCCGAACTCTCCAGTAGAAAATCCATGAAAATAATGCCCCTGCAAATAGCAGGTTTGACCATTGAAAATCCCTTTATTTTAGCGCCACTTGCCGGATATACCGATCTGCCCTTTCGTTTGCTTTGCCGGGAATATGGCGCGGGAGTAGTCTTTTCGGAAATGATCAGCTGCCATGGGCTGCTGTATGAACAGCAGAAAACATGGGATATGACCCAGTCAACCCCGCAGGAAAGACCGATTGCCATGCAGCTCTTCGGCAGCGAACCGGATATGATGGGCAAGGCGGCGGCAAGGCTATCCCAGTTGCCGATTGACTGCATCGACATCAACATGGGCTGCCCGGTCAAAAAAGTCACCAAAAAAGGCGCCGGAGCCGCCCTGATGAAATCCCCGCTCCTGGCGGCAAAAATTATCCGTCAGGTCTGCGCCAACACCACGAAACCGGTAACCGTTAAATTCAGGTCAGGCTGGACCCACCAGAGCATCAATGCCCCGGAATTTGCACAGATGGCCGAAGAGGAGGGAGCCTCGGCCGTAACCATCCATGCGAGAACCTGGAGCGATGGATTTTCCGGTACGGTTGACTGGCAGGTCATTGCGCAAAGCAAGGCGAGGGTCAGCATTCCTGTGATCGGCAACGGTGACATCAACTCTTACGACCAAGGGCTTGCCATGATGAAACAAACTGGCTGCGACGGAGTGATGATCGGCCGGGGCTGTCTTGGCAGGCCATGGGTGTTTGACCGGGATAATCCTGCGGATACTGCACAGCTTCGTTTAAATGCCTTAAAGCGCCACCTGGAACTCATTGATCAATTCTGTCCGCCGCAGTGGGCCTTGGGCAAGATACGCAACCATGCGGGCAAATATTTCAAGTCAATGCGCCATGGTGCGGAGATTCGCAACAGAATTTACCAGGCCGAAACATTTGCCGATCTCCGGCAACTGGTCGACAATCTGCTGGATGGATTACTTGCGGAAAAACCAGAAGAACAAGGAGAGCAGCAGGCTGATAAGTATTGAGGTGGTCAGGGGGAAATAAAAACTGAAATTCTCCCGGCGAATCACAATATCACCGGGCAGACGTCCCAGGGGAAGCTTGCTTAACACAGGCCACAACAGGCCGATGACAACAAGCAGTATGCCGATAATGATAAAATTTTTCGCCATAATGGATTAGCCGCTTTGACCGCCTTGTAAGACACTGCAAAAACTGCTACCTTTTAATTGAATCTCTCTTATTAATAGAATCTTTTCTTAACGTAAAATTTAACTTTTGTAAAATATGTCCACTATACTTGTCGTAGATGATGAACTCAGCATGCGGGAGTTCCTGAAAATACTTCTTGAAAAAGAAGGTTACCAGGCTGTTACGGCTTCGGATGGTGAAAAGGCCCTAAAAGCCATTCAAACCCAAGATTTTGATCTGGTTATTTCAGACATCAGAATGCCCGGCATGGGCGGCCTTGAACTGCTTGATTCCGCCAAAAAGGTGTCGCCTGATCTGCCTTTTATCATGATTACCGCCTTTGCCTCGCCAGAAGATGCGGTTCAGGCCATGAAACACGGTGCATATGATTATATCACCAAGCCCTTCAAGCTCAGTGAAATAAAGGCCATTATCACTTCCGCCATTGCCGGCCAAACCGTTGATCCGAAACACGCCAATACCGCGTCACGCCAAGATTATTCCAATATCATCGGTGACAGTCCGGAGATGCGCAATATCTTTGACCAGATTGAACGCATTGCCCCGACCCATGCCAATGTGCTGATTATCGGGGAGTCCGGCACAGGAAAAGAGCTGGTTGCCCAGGCAATCCACCAGAAAAGCAGGGGAGCCCATAACAATTTTGTGCCCATCACCTGCAATGCCATTCCTGAATCCCTGTTTGAAAGCGAACTCTTCGGTCACATGAAAGGATCATTTACCGGAGCCAGCTCAAACAAGATCGGTCTCTTTGAGCTGGCCAATAACGGCAGCGCCTTTTTAGATGAAATCGGCGAACTCACCCCCCTTATCCAGACCAAACTGCTGCGGGTACTGCAGGAAAGAGAGTTTAAAAGGGTCGGCGACACCAAGACCATCAAGGTCAATGTGCGCATCATTTCAGCCACCAATCGCGACCTGGAGCAGGAAATTCTGGAAAAACGTTTCAGGGAGGATCTCTTTTACCGACTCGCCGTTGTGCCTATCCGCATGCCGCCCCTGCGGGAGAGGAAGGGGGATGTCCCTCTGCTGGTTAATCATTTCCTGAAAAAATATTCAAAAACCTTTGAAAAGGATGCCCCTCAGCTTTCATCATATGCCATGGAGGTGCTCATGAACTATGATTTTCCAGGCAATGTCAGAGAGTTGGAAAATATCATTGAAAGAGGAGTCGCCCTTTCTACCTCAAATATCATTCTGCCTGAAAGTCTCACCTTATCAACCCAGCGTAGAAGTGCCCCGGAGCAAGACAGCTCCGGAAATGCCATTTTTACCATGACGAGCGAAGAGGAACTCTATGATCTTGGCCTTGAGAAGGTGACGAGCAGATTCGAGAAAAAGATGATCGAGCTTGCCCTGAAAAAGGCGGACAATTCAAAAATGAAAGCTGCCGAACTGCTGAAAATCAGTTTTCGTTCCATGCGCTATAAAGTAAAAAAATACGATATTCTCTGATGGGTGCCATGAAAAATTAGAAGTCTGGTTTTTCCTTTATCTCTTCCCTTAATTTTTTCTGCACAATAAAAGGAGAAGCCTGCTTCATTTTCATTTCTACCTTGAGGGACAATCTACTGATAACCGGAAATATCCATTATGATATTTGACAAGCTGTGTCGAGCTTCCAGATCTGCGAACTCTGTTGATTATTTTTTAAAAAACCAGATCCAGTGGATTTTTTTTCTACGAATAGTTGTCCTGACCATTCTCCTGGGAATCAGCATTCTGCTGCAAACCAAAGAACATGAAATTATCATTCCGCCGATAAGCTACATTGCTTACTTCATTATCGGCACCTACCTCTTTACCATTCTCTCGGCCTTACTGTTAAAGGTTATCACCTGCTACCGGTATTTCGCCTATCTGCAGATTATCATTGACTGCCTGCTCACCACCTGTCTGGTTTTTTTCACCGGCGGGAGCCAGTCCATATTCACCATCATTTATTTCTTTCCCATTATCAGCAGCGCCATTCTGCTTTTCCGCAGAGGCGCCCTGCTGCTGGCCGCCTTAACCACCTTTTCCTATGCGGCAATTCTGGCCGCGGAATTTCTGACACCGATACCCACACTGTTACATATCGGTATTATTCCGCTGACCAGTATCCATGTTGCCATGCATTATTTCTCCGTCCGAGGTATCACCTTTTTTCTGGTGGCTGTATTTAGCTCCATTCTCTCCGAACGTCTGCACAGGGCAGAAGCGGAACTTTCCAAAACTTCCCGGGATCTCGACCGGCTGGCCCTGCTCTACAAACAGATTTTCGATGATATTGCCACGGGCATCATCACTGTTGATTCCCAGGGTCGCATTTCCTCCTTTAACCGATCCGCAGGTATTATTACCGGCTATGAAGCCATTGATGTGCTGGGACGAAAAATCGACAAGGTCTTCCCTGAACTCAGCACCACGACAACCGACTCGATTCGCCCCATGACCTATCTCAAAAAAAAGCGGGGCGAAAAAATTCCGGTAGGGTACTCATGGACAAGGCTTAACATGCCGGGCGACTCGGAAAATGCCCGTGTTTACACCATGCAGGACCTCAGCACTATCAAAAAAATGGAGGAAAAGGTGCGACAGGCGGAAAAAATGGCGGCAATCGGTGAGATGGCGGCCGGTATCGCCCATGAATTCCGCAACCCGCTGGCAGCAATCTCCGGTGCTGCCCAAGTCCTGGAAAATGACTTCGAACCGGAGACCTCCACAAGAAGTCTCATGACCATCATTGTCAGGGAATGTGATCGCCTGGAAGAAACCATCAGTCAATTTCTGCAGTTTTCTAAACCAGCTACTCCGGAGAAATCCTGGCTTTCTATTTTCGGAATTGTGCAGGAAAGCTGCGATCTTCTCGCCCAGGGCCGCAATTGGGACGAACGTTTCACCGTTAAAACCAGGATTCCGGAAAACCTTGATTGCTGGGCTGATGCGCGGCAGGTGAAACAGATGATTCTCAACCTGATGGAAAACGCCAGAAATGCCATGGATCAGAGTGGCGGAACCATCACCGTATCAGCCTCTGAGATATCCGAGGATGGCCAGGAAAAAACACTGCTGCAAGTGGCGGACAACGGCCCCGGCATCGCCGAAAAGTTTATGGACCAGATATTTGAACCCTTTTTTACCACCCGGGAAAACGGTACAGGCCTGGGACTGGCTATTGTCAGGCAGCTGGTTGAAAGCCACGGCGGACAGGTATGGATGGAAAACAATAAAAAAGAGGGGGGCGCGGTCTTCTCTTTTACTCTGCCTCTCCCCTAACACCTTATTTTCCCTTGACAAAAACCCATCCTTCCGCTGTAATTGTTACAATCTCTTTTCGCTTAACCTCTTTTGACTTTGGAAATCCCTTTTGAAAACAAGAAAAACGGTACTGAAATATCTTTTCCTGCTCGCATTTCTTTTTTCACCTCAACTGTCATCAGCATCCACTGATTTCAGCAACCTGTTCGGCTATACCGCCCAACCGCAACAAAGTCTGAATTATCTGCCCCAGTGGCTTTCCGTACTGGAACGGCATATCACCCAGGACGTGCCTGAAGGAAACTGTTCCGACACTTTTTTCAACCGCTGCCATCTAAAAAACTGGATCCATTTTCTTGAAACAATCAAAACAAAACCGCTTTTTGAGCAGATTAATGCAGTTAACCTTTACGCCAATAAAAAAAGCTACATTATGGATATGGCAAATTACGGCCAGGAGGATTACTGGGCCATTGCCAAGGAATTTTTTTATAACGGCGGTGATTGTGAGGATTATGCCATCACAAAATTCTTCTCACTGCGCTGGCTCGGCATTGATAAGGACACCTTGCGTATCGTCATTCTGCAGGATACCAACCTGCGTATTGCCCATGCGGTGCTTGCTGTTTCCTACAATAACGACATCCTTATTCTTGATAATCAAACCCAGAAGGTTGTCTCCCACAGGACGATAGCCCATTATCTTCCCCTCTACTCTGTCAATGAAAAAAAGTGGTGGTTGCATCTTCCCAGATTGTAAATATTAAGAGAGATGACAGACAATAAAATGAAAACGAAACCTTTTCTGATCAGTGCCGCCATCCTGATTTGTGTTATAATCTCCGGAAGTTTTGCGGCCTTCTCCTTGACCCGCTATGAAAAGCAGCGAGACCTTAATAACTGGCAGATCACGCTCTCTGTGGTGGCGGACAGCCGTGCCGCAGATATCATGAAATGGATTGACGGCAGATTTGCAGTTTTACAGGAGCTTGCAGCAAACGGTTCTCTGCAGCTCTATGTGGAACAGCTTCTCATCAACTTCGAAGCCAGCAGGGAAACTGAAGCGGTACAGCTTTCCTATCTGCGTAACCTCATACAGACAACAGGCCAGCGGTCAGGCTTTTATGATGACCCGAAAACTACCATGGCTGCGCCGGCCAATGTTGCCTTCATTGCCAATAACGGCTTAGCCATTCTTACTCCTGATTGCAGGCTCATTACATCAACGCCTGGTTTTGCCTTTCCGGATGCCAGGCTCCAAGAGGCGGTGCAAAAGGTCATTGTTTCCGGAAAACATCATTTTTTCGATATTCAAGTCAATGAAAATTCACAGCCGGTCGCAGGGTTTCTGGTCCCTGTTTTTTCCTTGCAGAAACAAAGCGACACCCAGCGACCCATCGCCGTTCTCTACGGATATAATAATGCAGCGACTTCCCTGTTTTCTATACTTGCTACAAAAAGCCTGGCAACCAAAACTGCCGAAACCTATCTGGTGCGCCAGGATGGCAATCTGATCACCTATATCTCTCCTCTGGCTGACGGCACGCAACCTTTGACGCTGAGCCTTGCTGCCAATGCAGAGAATCTGGCAGCTGCATTTACCCTGCGCAATCCCGGTCAATTCAGTGAAGGTACCGACTATAGCGGGGCAAAAAGTCTTTTTACCAGTAGAATTTTGCCTGCCGTGCGTATGACTCTTATCCAGAAAATATCCTATGCGGAGGCCTTGGCAGAATCACAAAATCATCAGCGATTCCTGCTCATTTCACTGCTGCTGGCCTTGCTGCTCAGTTCAGCCCTGATGGTTGCAGCCTGGTGGTACGGGAGTTCCGTCAAAGAACGTCAGGCTGCCCATGATCTGCTGATAAAGTCCCGTCAGCTTGAAGCACAGACCAATCTGCTTAATGCCATCAACGATAATATGACTGAAATGATATTACTTCTCGACCGTGAGTCATATCTCATCTTTGGCAACAAAACCCTGGCCGATTATCTGCGCACCCCTATTGCTGATCTGCAGGGGAAAAGTCTGTCAAACATCTTCGGACCGGATGCAGCCGGAAAATTGCAGGAAATCGTCACCAGCACAACCTCGCTACGCAAAATCATCACCCGAGAAATTTCTTTTGATATAAAAGGGAAACAACACATCTTCTTTTCAACCTGCTTGTCGGTTGCCTATGAATTCAAAGGAAAAGACTCGCTCCTTATTACCTTAAATGATGTCACCCTGCTGCAGGAGGCGCAAACCAGAAGAGACCGACTCATGAAGCAGATCGTTTACTCCCTCATGAGAGCAATTGATCTCCATGATCCCTACTCAGCCAACCACTCTGCCAAAACAGCAAAGGTGGCAACTGCTGTCGGCCGCGCCATGGAGTTGCCCACGGAACAGTTAACCACCATTGAAATAGCTGCGAACCTCTGCAACCTGGGCAAGTTATCTCTACCCAAGGAACTTCTGCTGAAAACCGGAGAATTGACCCAGGATGAGCAGACTATTTTAAAAAGCGAAACTGCGTCTGCGGCTGAAATTCTTACCGGCATAGACTTTGAGGGTCCTGTCCTGGAAACAATCAGCCAGAAGCATGAATACCTTGACGGCAGCGGCTATCCAAAAGGGCTGGCAGGTGAAGAAATCATACTTACTTCCCGCATTCTTGCGGCGGCCAACGCCTTTATCGCCATGACAAGCCCCAGGGCCTACCGCGATCGTCTCACCGACAAAGAAGCCATGACACAATTACTTAATGCTGTAGACAGCAAATATGACCGACATGTGATTGCCGCACTTTTTCATGTAGTGGAAAATGAGATTGATTATTCACAGACATAATTTTTATTGATGAGAGGATATTCTTGCTTTTTAATCGTGGCTGATTTAAAGAATATTTAATTTATATAACATAAAATTGAATGAACAATCATATAGCAAATGAAAATTTTATAAAGGTGGAGACTCGGATGACGGCAAAAAATAACAAACGAAAAAGATTAAAGGCCTTTTCGACAATTTTATCATTAACCACTCTCTTAACTCTTTCTGCACCGGTTGTACTCCATGCGCAGGAGGCTTCAGCCACCTTAACTGATGAACAGTATCGCCAACAGATGGAAGACCTGTTCCGCCAGGCCATGGAAAAACGAGATACTGGCAATATCTACTCGTCAATTGAGGATTTTCAATCCATTCTCAGCGCCCAGCCTAAACTGCACAGAGCCCGCCTGGAAATGGCTGTTTCCTATTATCAGATATATAAATTTGATGAAGCGGTCAAAGAGGCAGAGATTGTATTAAATGATCCGGAGACACCGCCGAACGTCAGGGTTTCCATTCTCGCATTTATGGCCCAGGTGAAACAGGATGCTGACCGCCTAAACCAGGGGCAGAGCACCTGGAAATTCCCTGTTGAGTTCGGTTATGTTTATGACACCAACATCAATATTGGCCCTGACAACACGGTTGTTACTCCTGGCGATGAAAAGAAAAGAGACTCAGGCACGATGTTTTCAGTCGGCATAGACCACACTTACCAGACAGGGAAACGCTATAACTTGGGGAAAAATCCTGCTAATCTTCTCTGGCAGAGCGGGGTCAATATTTACAATAAAAGTTATCTAAATGAGGACGAATACGATCTGTCCGTCGTGAGCCTGCGAACCGGACCGACTCTGGTCACCACCGGCAGCTGGCGGTCCAATCTCACCCTGCAGGAGGATATTATCAGCTGGGGCGGTGAAAAGTATGCAATTTTCAGCTACCTGCTGCCGAGCTATACCTGGCATTTTGGTGATACCGGTTTTGAGTCCACCGCTGACGCGGTGATCTCCAGGCGTGATTACTCCAGACCAGGATACAGGGGGAGGGACAGTGTTTATCTTGCGCCCCGCCTATCAGTAGGATACACTTTTTACAATGGCAAACTTGCGGCCCTAACAGGCATTCAATATATTAACGAAAACGCCAAGGATGATGCCTATAGTCAGGATGCAGTCTGCTTTTTCCTCACCGGCAGCTGGAAATTCCTGGAACATAACACCCTGTTCGCCGGCTATATCCAGACGGAAAGCAGATATGATACAGCACCGGTTCCAGGTTTGGCTGATTGGGACAGCCCAAGGGATGAAGTCAACAGACAATATAAACTGGGCTACATCCACACCTTCAAGGATTTTGGCTGGTTGACTGATTGGGATTTTAATGCCGAGGTGATCCATACCAGTGCGGATTCAAACCTGCCGGCCTATGACTACAGCCGCTCGGAAACGACGATAACCCTCTCACGAAGGTTTTAATGGATACGCTGACGAGTAATCCGAATTACCGGAAATACAATTCCGGAAAAATGAACTAAATGCCGGTTGTCAATAATTAAAATACGGCAGCAAACACATGCAACTCCATGAAATAATTATAGTTCTAAAGTACTGCAAAATGCGGCATCACTTTTGCAGTACTTTAGAATAAAAAAGCAAAATATACAATCCTAACGATCTACTTTGTTCAGGTGAAAAAAATGAAAATAAAAAAACAGTACTTGATCCCGGCTGTTCTGGCATGTGCCTTTATGCTGATGCAAAATTCTTTTTCTATTGCAGGTACCAAAAGTGATGTTGACGAAGAATTATCCCCTTACAAATGGGGACACTGGGACAGAATGGTACCACCCGCTGCAGGACCGGTTGCCCTTGCACCTGCAGCAGTAACTGCGGCGCTGCCATCTCCCGATCCGATTGATCCACCGGATCCGCCTCCTTCGAGATTTCCTTCGAAAGATATACGACATCCAGAGTATGGCAAAGATCAACCCGTTAAACCTGTGGAAAAACCACAACCTGAGGTTGATCAACCATCATTGGCGCGCTAATCGACTTTAAACTGTTATATTTCTGGATTTAGTTACAGATTCTTTTTTTCGCATTACCGAGATGGATTAATAGTAGATATATAATTCAATCAAAATAGAGATAACCAAATGAAAATGAAATATTGGCAAAGATCAAGCGCTATAACCCTTTCTGTTTTTGTGATTCTAGGAATAACAGAAGGAAATTCACTTGCATCATCAGTATCGGCCAGCGCAGAAATGTCTTGGGCCAGCTTGCAAATAACTGGTTCTGGTGAAGTCACAGCCTATAATCCTACGACCTGGGCAAGTAGTGTGTCACGAGCCGGCACCTATGAAGATTGGACCATTCCAACTAATCCTTATGTGTTTGATGACATTGACGACCGAGCAGGAATTGTTTCCACATTTGCTGATTCAAGTAAAGCAAATACATATGGCTCGGCCTATGGGTTTGGGAGAACTGATACTATTCCTGGACAAAGAAACATTATTGCCTCTGCAAGTGCATTTG
>Ga0180007_10000588_pt1 | contig 58246 bp, 41 predicted proteins | sample MM_PC_MetaG_FD_121122 | JGI IMG/M metagenome (GOLD analysis project Ga0180007, IMG submission 121122) | Groundwater microbial communities from the Aspo Hard Rock Laboratory (HRL) deep subsurface site, Sweden - MM_PC_MetaG | ecosystem: Environmental > Aquatic > Deep subsurface > Groundwater...
CTGCTTTACGGCAATTTGTGAAGTAACTTCGGCATTAATCGGCTCAGATTCTATCTCGTTTTTCTTTGCAATTTTAGATAATGCAACTTTTAATAATATTGGACCAAGAAAAATATTAATAGCTACAATTGATGTAATTAATGGCTTAAGTTGAGCTCCAAATCCAGGCAGTTTTTGTTCAATTATAATTGCGATACCAAGCATTAATCCACCAATTGAAAGAAAGCCCATCCAACCATAATCTCTAATGCTAACATCCTCTTTAGCAATTTGAGCAGCTGTTCTAACTGAAAAATACATTGCAATAGCTCTAACTATAACAACAACTAATCCAATAACAATTGTGGATTTAAGTGATGTAATATCAATTGCAGCCCCGGCAACTGTAAAAAATGTAATAAATATTGGAAGTGAAAGTTTCTGTAATGGATGATGAAATTTTTCTCCAAATTCGGAATAATTCTGTACAACAAAACCAGCTGCTACAAAAACAATTAAAGTTTCAAGATGGAGAACAATTGACACTTGACTTGCCAATACAATAAATGCTAATAAAAATAGTAATATTTCTTTTCCAACATATTTTATATAGGCTATTAATATTCCGCCGAAAATGACACCAGTAATTACAGAAAGCAGAAGTTCGAGCCCAAGCGCAGTAAATATTTCTAGCTTTATTTCTGCTGTAGGATTTAACAATGAAAGTGAGATTGTTAAGCTTAATGCAAGCAGCAAAATTACAATTACGTCTTTTACGATGGCTGTACTTAAAATTAAATCAATAAATTTTCCTTTGGCTTTTGCTTCATCTGCAACAACAAGAGTAAGTTCAATTGAAGTGCCCATTGCTATTACGGAAACTAATAGACCAGCAGCTAAAATTGATTTCCAACCAGCATCTGCTAAAAATGGGATAAAGGGTGAAAGGGCAAAAATAGTAACAGGAATTAAAATATAGATTAATAATGTTTTAAAGCCGAGAATAAGAAATATTGATTTAAGCGATTTTTTAATTCCATCTAGTTTTAATTCTAAACCAGCTGTTAAGGCTATTACGCTTAAAGTTACTGTGTTAATTAAACTCAAATCTTTAATTACTTCCAAACTAAAAACTTTTAAGAATGGAAGTTTTAATAATTCTGTTGAATATGGACCAAAAATAATGCCTATTAATAAATATCCAATTACTCTTGGTAATTTTAAATAGGATAATATTTCGCCCGTAGTAAATGATGCTAAAATTAAAAATCCAAGCACAGCCAGAGTTTTAGGATTAAAAGCTGAAACAGTTGCAAGTTGAATGGACTGAATAAATAAAATTATTCCAAATAAAATACTGATAATTACAAAGCGGCGGATAACAGGTATCATTTTGATTCTCCTGTTATTTCACCAACATCTACTAGCAGATTTTTTGCCATTGAATACCCAATTACATTAAATAGAATAATGGAAGTTAAAACTGCGCTGACAACTATTGGAGTAAATTCATTGTTGTAAACATTTACATAATCTATTATCATTGCACAAGTAACAATATCAAGTGACATTAAACCTTTTCCAATGCCAGGCGATAATTTTTCACGAGAATATGCAGAATGATAAGCCACCGAACCAGCAGTTGATTTTGTTATAAATCGTAATAAAATAAAAGTAAGGGAAACGGCAATAAATATTACTAAACTTGGCGGTACCCAAATAAAGCCTGCCATTACAACAACCAAAATACTCATTGGCTGAAAAAGCCTTTCGAGTGATTCTTTTATTTTTGAAGCAATTTTAGAAAAATTTGCAAGCATCATTCCTAAAATAAAATTCATATAAAGAGGTGAAAAATTTAGGAAGTATGCTATTCCACTAGTGAAAATCACAATTCCTAAAATAGCAACAAATAATTTTTTTTCATCGGTCTCCCGTCCAATAAAAATAAAAAACAGAAAACCTATTAGGAAAGCAAGCACAATACTTATTACAATCCATTCAATAGCTGATATATCATAAGAGGAATTTGCACCAATATGAATAATTGAAAAAAGCAATCCATATAAAAATATATTCAAATTGGAATTTATTAGGGAAGACTTAACTAAAGATTCACCAACACGACCAGAAACTTTATTTCTAGTGATAAGTGAACTAACAATAAAATTGGAGGAAAAGGCACCAATTACACTTAAAGCAAACGCTGCTGCAATTATATCGTTTAAATTGTTTTCATTACCCCAAAGATAATTTAATGCAAAAAATGAAATTCCACCAATTATTAAAAACGAAAAGAAAATCTCAAATAGTGCTAAACGCCAATGTTCTGGTTCGGAAGAGCTAATATTTTTAAAGTTGAAATTTAATCCATAAATAAAGCCAATAAAACCAATAGCTGCGGCAATACCTGGTATTAATTGAGTAATCATTTCGGGTGAAATTAAGGTAGGATAATTATAACCAAAAAAATCTTTGAACCACCTTGAAAATGCAGGGCTTATTAAAATTCCTAAAAAAATATATTCAATTCCAGATGGCACATAATATTTTGACTGAATTTTGTTGAAAATAAAATGGGTACTTATATAACCCAAGATTAGTACAACAATTAAAACTATTAAAGATTCCATGAAAAAACTATTACCTAAAATAATAATTGTCAAATATACTTTAAAAATCATCAAAATTGGAAGAAAAGTAAAATTATTTGAAAGTTGAAATTGTTCTTCAACTTAATTTAATTGTTAATGTTTAGAATTTAATGGGGTAGTAACTTGTTTTATAAACATGGTGCCAGTTGGCACCATGTTTAATAAGTAATAATTACTTAAGGATTTGAAGGTGTACTTGGATTAGATTCTCTTTCAACTTGTGGATATGGAAGCCAAGCTACTTTAGCTAAACTTATTTTACCAAATCTTCTTAAATCTTCAAGACTAACACCAGTTGCATATAATTCATATTGACGTTGTTTTAAAATTTCTTGAAGAACTGCACTTTGATCGTTGCTATTAAAATTAGCTAAACCAGCTGCTGACCGAATTATATTTATTTGAGTTGCAGCATTAGATAAGTCATTAGTTCTTGCATAAGCTTCAGCTTTAATCAAGGTCATTTCTCCATATCGAAAAAGTTCAAATGAGGAGAGTTGATTTTTCCATAATAACACATCATAAAGTTTGTTCTCATCAGGGTTAGTCCAAGTTAAACCACTATTGTAACTGGTAGTATCAAAAAGAGCTTCAACACGGGTATCACCACTTTCTGCATTATCTCTCCAATTTGCAGTAGCTCCAAACATATGTCTTGTATGGAAATTATCTGTCATTGGATTTAAGTTAATTGCACTATATACAAAAACTGAAGTAGCACCAGCATCAACACTATTTGCAAAAGTAATTGCCGCAGAATAATCTTCTTTCATTAGTGATAATCTTGCTTGGAATACTTTAATTGTGTTTAACAAATCGAAACCATCTCCAAGAATATCATTTGTAAATTCATCAGATACATTTGCAGCTGGTGTTGCAGCTTCAGAAAGTAAAGTTAAGCAATAATTAATTGCTTCTGTTTTGCTAACAAATGATGGAGTATTTGAATTATAAGTCTCAACTGGTAATTGTTGGAAACCACATTGAAGCAATGTAGTAAACTCAATTACTTTTGCTGTTTTTGCTAATGCCACCATTCCATTTTTTGTGCCATCGCTAAATTGTACAGCATCAATATTGTGAAGAATATCATTTGCAGACTTAATAGCTTGATAAGAATGTGACCAAAGCAATCTTACAGAAGCATTATCTTCAATGATCATTTGATCTTGAAATTCACGATCGTTTGCCATAGAATTGCTATTTGCACTAAATTCTCCAGCAAGTAAGCCTGGAATTAAAACTTGATCATCAACACCAATTGCCATTCTTCCTTGCATTCCAATTGCAACAGCTTTTAATCCTTGAGCCGTTGAAAGCACATCGGCTTCCGTTGGAGTGTTAGGGTTTGATATGTTTAAATCGCAACTAGTAACAATACTTGCAATTATTACAATTAAGAAAAATGTGCTTATATTAAATTTTTTCATAATGTTTTTCCTCTCTCTCATTAAAAGTTTAACTGAATACTAAAATTATAGCTTGCTGGAATTGGAACAGTTGCAAAGTCAAATCCACGAACTAGTGTACTTTGTGCTGCAACATTTATTTCAGGATCCATTCCAGAATATCCCGTAATTGTTAGCAAGTTTCTTCCGGAAAGAGTTAAGTTTACGCTCTCTAAGCCTAAATCACTTATAAAATTATTTCTTAATTTATAATTGACACTCAGATTTCTTAGCTTCACAAAACTACCATCTTCTATATAGTTTGAGTAATTACTTCTTTTAATGTTATAATAACCAACTGGAACTTCGCCTTTAATTTCTTTGTCATATTCTGTACCAATTGCAAAGGCAGGTGTTTGTAACATTCTTTCAGTAAAGTTAAATACGTCTTGTCCAATCATAGCATCAAACTGGATATTAACACTTAGGTTTGAACCAATTTGGAAATCATTAGTAAGTGACATTACAAAATCTGGATTTGGATCGCCAATAATTGATTTTGTAGCACTTTTAATTGGCAATCCAGTTGTTGGATTAATGCCGTCTTCAGTATAACCATAAAAATATCCTGGAACTTCACCTTCACCAACCCAAACAATACCCCAACTATCTGGCAATGCAAATTCACCACCGTCACTTAAACTTTCAATAAGTGGAGTATTTTTTGAGAATGTTAAAGTTGTTGTCCAAGAAAAATTTTCGTCTCTTATGTTTAAAGAACGAACTAACAATTCAATACCTTTATTAGAAAGTACACCAACATTTGCTAACTGTTCGGTATAACCAGTAGAAAGAGCAACATTTTTAGGAAGTATTAAATCGGTTGTTTTACTGTTGTAATAAGTTACTTCAATACCAATTCGATCATCAAGTACAGAAAAATCAGTACCAATTTCAAATTCTTCTTGACGTTCAGGTTTCAAATTAGGGTTTCCACTTCTTAAAGCATTTACTAGACCAGCACCACCTGAATACTCTCTAAATATGTAATTATTAAATTGGCTATAACTATCAACAGGTTGACCGCCTGAAAAACCATAAGCAGCACGCAATTTAATATTATCGTTATAATGGTATGTTGTGCTAAATTTAGGAAATAGCTGCCATCTCACATCCTTACCAAAAGTTGATGAGCCATCTAATCTTAATGAACCAGTTAAAAATAATTTGTCTAAATAACTAGCTGTTTCCTGAAGGTAGTAACCCAGTGTTTTTCGCTCATTTATATATTCACTAGAAAATTGAGTTTCACCTTGAACAATATCTACTAGCATTGTCAAATTTTTTGCTGTTGCTGTAACAATATCTGATTGATCATATTGGAAATTTATTCCGCCTGTAGTAACTGATTTTATATCTTTAGTAAAATTATGTGTATAAGATGCATCAGCATCTATATTCATAAGTTTAGATGTTTTTGATGCAGATGCAGAATAACCGTCTATTCGTGAAGGAGCAGAAGAATTACGTGGAGTAAATTCTTTTGCTAATTGTGTATATGTATCATAACCTATATTAAAATTCATTACAAAATTATCAATTGGAGTAAACGAAAGTTTTGCTCCACTAATAAGACGATCAATTTCTTGAGGGGCTTTCCAATTGTTAATAACATCCAAAGGGTTTGCTGTATAACCATTAGATGGATAAATGCCTGTTTCTGAATCTTTATTATAATCTTTAGTGTTGGGTCCAAAAATTATATTTGTAAATACACCATAGAATCCTACTAATCCACCATTTGGGACAAGATTTGAATATGAGTGTATGTAATTTGAATTTACTGACAAATACAAATATTTGTTGATATATTGGTCCAAATTAAGACGGAAACTTTGCTTTGAGTAATCAGTTCCTCTCATAACACCATCTTGTGTAAGTTGAGAAGTTGAAAAATAATAACGCGTTTTATCATTCCCACCAGCTATTGAAAGTGATGTACTATTTGACCATCCTTTTCTATAAATTTGGTCATGCCAGTCATATCGTTCAACAGGAGTTAAACTATTTTGGTCAAAATAAGTCCAGCCATTAGCTCCAGTAACAGTTGTATTTCCCTTATATGGATAATCTGAAACGTCTAACTTACTATTAAGAACATCTACGCCAATTGATTGTTTCAACTGAATTTCTAGTTTCCCAGCTTTACCTTTTTTTGTGAAAATTTGAACTACACCATCATTTGCTCTTGAGCCATAAAGAGCTGCTGCTGCAGCACCTTTAATTACTTCAATTTTTTCAATATCATTTGGGTCCAAATCAGCTATTCTGTTTGATCTATAACCACCAAGATCAATAAGCTGGTCTGAACTATTATCGATAACAACACCATCAATAATATAGAGAGGTTCTGCACTTCTTGAAATAGAAGATGTTCCTCTAAGTCTAACAGATGTTCCGCCTCCAGGTGTTCCAGAATTTACTTGAACCATGGCTCCAGCAACTTGCCCAGAAAGCGCAGCATCAAGTTGTGGCCCCTTGTTTTGAAGCTCATCACCTGAAATAATTCCAATACTGTTTCCCAAGTTCTTTTTTTGTTGCGGATCAGCTGTTCCAGTTACAACAAGAGCTTCCATTTCAAGAATATCATAATTAAGTTGAAAATTTACTTGTACTGTACCGTCTTGCACTGAGACTGTTTTTTTTGAACTTTTATAACCAATATAACGGGCTTCAAGAACAATATCCCCGTCTTGTTTTGGTATTTTTAAGGAATATAATCCATCAAGATCAGTGGATGTTCCAATATTAGTATTTACTATTAAAATATTTGCTCCAGGAAGCCCAATTCCCTTTTCATCAACTACTTTTCCAGCCAAATTAAGCTGGGCAAAAGTAATTGAAGAGCAAATGAGTAATACTAAATTAATAATTAGTGCTTTTTTGATCATGTTTTAACTCTCCTTTTTGTTGTTATATGTTTAATTAATTGTATATTTTATAATATATTTGGTGTGAAGAAATTGTGAGGAAATAATTTTCGATAATTAAAAGGGTAATAGTAAACTTGCAAATCATATACCTTGTAAAATATTTAGAAATTAAATAATGAAATATTTATAAAAAATAATATAATAATATTTAATTAAATAAGTTAACTAAAATTAAAACTTATTGCTATAATTTATAAGGTAAAATATTTATGTAGTTTTCACAAAATTTTGCTGTTATGGATTAATAATAAGACAAGTTCCGCTATTAAATACATAAACTAAAATTACATTTTGGCAAGAGTTAAAAAAATCTTTCCTGTTTTTTGTTGCGAACACATGACAAATATCAACAATAGTCTTTGTGAGGAGTTTATAAAAAAAAATACGAGTTAGTTTCAATTGATATTTCCCACTTTATTAATTAGTGCAATCATATCAATCAAATTTACTTCTATTGGTTTGGGAATAAGTTTACTGAATAACACGCTTATTTGGCTTGTAATTAAACTCAATGAATTACCAATTTTTTAATGTACTTTTTCAGTTTATAAACTGATTGAAATTTCTTTTTTCTTTTCTAGCTTTATTTGACTAAAATCATTTTCTTACTTTGTGAAAAGCTGCCACTTTGAAGTTTGTAAAAATAAATTCCAGAACCTAAATTTTTAGCGTCAAAATTTACTTCATAATTTCCAGCTTTTTGTTGTTTGTTAACAAGCGTAGCAACTTCACGTCCGAGAATATCATAGATTTTTAATTGCACTTGCTTCACAGAATAATATTCAGAACTACGAGGTATTGAGTATTCAATCGTAGTGCTTGGATTAAACGGATTTGGATAGTTTTGAAAAAGTTCAAAATTTGCTACAGAATAATCATCCGTAACATTCACAAAATCGAAATTTTTGGCTTCGGGAGATGGATCCATAAATCGCCAACTATTTTCGCCATCTGGAAATCTTCCGTATGAAATATTTGCTGATTGCAGAGGAAAAGTAATTGAATCGATAATTGTTTTTCCATCTTTGTCAGTAATCGCGACAAATTCGCCATCAACGCTGAGTTTAAAATTTGTGTGAATACCTTGTTGACTTCCATCTTTATCGCACCAAACAATTAAGTGCTTATTTGGACTAATTACAACACCATCGCCAAATTGCCATTTTGTGAGATTTGCTTTGTCATCGGACAAAAATAATCCCGATAAATCAATCGTTTCATTTGTAGAATTATAAAGTTCGAGCCAATCTTCATACTGTCCATTTAAATCTTGATTTAACGAATCGTTTTTAGCTAAAATTTCGTTAATTACTATTTGGTTCTCTGTCAATTGAGGAGCAGAAATGGAGATTAATTTATTTCTAGGAAAAGTGCTATATTTATAATTTAAATCATTAACCTCAATCTGAAAATTGCCAAATCCGGCTTTTCCCAGTGGTGGAATTACTCCAACCCAACGGTCAGATTCTTCAACAATTTTGGTTCCCACAACTGGAGAAAATTTCATTGGGTATTGATTTGTAATAGTAAGATTTCCTGGATTGAAAAGTATTTTAACATTTTCTATTCCAAAATTGCTAAAAGCAGAAATAAAAACATGAATTGAATCTTCTGCAGAAGGGAATTTTGGTTCGTAATCAATTTTGTACACAATTGGATTTGTGGTTTGATAAGAAATTAAATTTGGAAGCGAAGCTGCTCTCAGTCTTATAAATTCCTTAATTCCTCTTTTTACATGCTTTTCGCTGAAACTAATTGATGTGTATGAGCGATGAAATTGATTTACTGTAAATTGGTAATCGCGTGTACGATAATTATCAGCTTCCGCAAAAGGCGTAATCATTGTATGAAGAGTATCAATATTGCGGTCAAATTCAGAATCCAACATAATATTTGAATTTATAAACTCAATAAAATGCGAATAAAGATTGCGATACTGTGCATTTTGCATAATTTTATCCGAAAGTGGACGCGAGCCGCTATTTGCTTTTGGGTAGCTATATGGATTTGCATTTGCCCAATCAACATCAAACCAATCTATTCCAAAAGTATTGTCGTAATCATAAGGAATCCATCGAAATATTTTGGATTTTGGTTCGTAATAAAGATAATAATTATTCATTAGTGAGCGATAATCGTCCCAACTTCCAACAAGAGTGTTTACGGCCAAATATTTAAGAAATTCTGGAATGTCCAAAATATTTTCGAGCGAGTCAATCCAGTATTGAGTTGGAGTTAAAGTAATTGTGGAAATTAACTTTGCAAGCATGGAATAGTCATATTCATCCTCGTTAGTTTTTAAAGCGTAAGGAGTTTCGGCGCTGCTGTAAGGGAAATAATCCTCTGGATTAGAGCCACGATACGTTAAATCAGCTGGCCAAAGGCAACGCCATAAATTTCCAGAATCATCTGCGTAATTCTTTTGAAGAAATTCTTCATCAATATGCTCTGTTGAAATATAAAGTCCATAATAATAGCCATTTATATAAACAGCGGCATGTGCAGCACGCGGAGCTGGCATTCCAATTTTATCGTAAATATCCCAACAAAGTTTGCTTCTAACAATAGATGGGTCATTATGTTCGCCATTTAAATTAAGTTTTTCAATATTGTAAAACTGTCTTCCTTTTATCAAAGAATTGAATGAAATTTTAAATGACTTTTTAGCCGCGTCTCGCGAGGTATTTCCACGCAAACGAAAGCCAATGGAATCAACAGTTTCGTCAATCCATTTGTTTTTAAAATGGAAAGATGCATAATGCATTGAATCACTTTGGACGTTATTGTAAATCCAAGACAAATTATCAGGATTTATTGTTATTTCAATTATGGCAACTTCGGAATCGTCATAAAGTTTCCAGCTTTCATCAACAGATTGCGCAAAAAATATATTTCCAAATAGAGCAAAAAATAAAAACGCTTTTAGTTTCATCAGTATCCTACAATAAACTTTTCATAAAGTTTATTAATCAATTTTATTCAAGAATAACCCCAAAATACAAAATTTACGTTTGTGAAATGTTAATAAACTAACAGATGCAATTGATGAAACGATGTAAACAAACTAATTTTACTTGTTATTACAAGGTCTTTGCTTTATTTTCAAAGTCCAATTATTAGAAAAATGAATTATATATGCTAAAATTATGAGTGATAAATTTTATAGGATATCCATTGAGCGTTTGTTCCAATGGATTTTGAATGAAGAAAAAGAGGGGAAAATATTTGGAATTTATAAGGAAAATATTTTTACTCCACCAACTAACAATCCTTTTGAGATAGAACGTTATGGACAGATTCTTGAAACTCCTCTTGGAGTTGCAGCTGGACCGCACACTCAAATGGCTCAGAATATTGTTGCAGCTTGGCTAACTGGCTCACGATATATCGAGTTAAAAACTGTTCAAACCCTTGATGAGCTTGAGGTTACAAAACCTTGTATTGAAATGGAAGATGAAGGCTACAATTGCGAGTGGTCGCAAGAGCTAAAAATTAAAGACTCTTTTGACGAATACTTAAATGCGTGGATTATAATTCACATTCTAAAACACAAGTTTGGGTGGGAAAATAAAGAAATTGGTGTAATATTTAATATGAGTGTTGGATATAATTTGGAAGGAATTCTCAAACCAAATGTTCAGTGGTTTTTTGATAAAATGAATGATTGCTCCGCTGAGCTTGAGGAAAAAATATCGAAACTCGAAAAGTTATATCCGCCAATAGGAGAAATTACTATTCCAAAGCAAATATCTAATAATATTACGCTTTCTACAATGCACGGTTGCCCAGCAAATGAAATTGAAAGTATTGGAAAATATTTAATTGAAAATCGCAAACTCCACACAACTATAAAGTTAAATCCAACTCTTTTAGGCAAAGAGCGGTTGAGATATATTCTAAACGAAAAATTGGGATTTGATATAAATGTTCCCGATGAAGCTTTTGAACATGATCTGAAATATGACGACGCAATTCTAATTATAAAATCACTTCAAAAAAGTGCTGATAATAGTGGAGTTCAGTTTTCGTTAAAACTTACAAATACACTCGAAGCAATAAATACAACCAACTGGCTTCCAGAAAAAGAAAAAATGGTTTATGCAAGCGGACGGGCTTTGCATCCAATTAGCATTAATGTCGCAAAAATATTGCAAGAAAGTTTTGACGGGAAACTTGACTTATCATTCTCTGCTGGAATTGATGCTTTTAATGTGGCTGATACTTTGGCTTGCAATTTAAAGCCAATAACTGTCTGCACGGATTTACTTAAGCCTGGTGGATATTTGCGAATGACTCAGTATTTTACTGAATTGCAAAAGGAATTTGATAAAGTTGGTGCAAAAAACATTGACGAATTCATAATATCAAAAGGTAAAAAATCAACTGTCAATAATTCTGGAATGGCAAACTTATTTGAATATGCCGATAGAGTGCTTGAAAATAAAGCCTTTCACAAAAATAGTTTTCCATATCAAAATATTAAAACATCACGAAAATTAACAGCTTACGATTGTGTTCATGCACCGTGTTCGGAAACTTGTGCAATTACACAAGATGTGTCAGAATATATGTGGCACACGGCAAATGGTAATTTTGAGAGAGCTTTGCACGCGATAATGAAAGATAATCCGCTTCCAAATATTACTGGAAATGTTTGCGATCATCTTTGCCAAACAAAGTGCACGAGAATGAATTATGACAACTCGTTGTTAATTCGTGGAATAAAAAGATTTAATTCAGAAAAGGAAAACGTTGATATTTCCTCAATCGTAAAAGATAAAAATGGATTAAACGTTGCTATTATTGGAGCTGGTCCTTCGGGTTTATCGTCTGCTTTCTTTTTAGCATTGGAAGGATTTAATGTGAACGTATATGAAGCCAAACCTTTTGCTGGTGGAATGGCTGCTGATTCAATTCCATTTTTTAGATTAACCGATGCTCAAATTAAAGCTGATGTTGATTTAATAAAATCTCTTGGAGTAAATTTTAACTTTAATCACAAAGTTGATTCAAAAACATTTATGTTGATTCAATCACAAAATGATTTTATTCATATTGCCGTTGGAGCACAAAACAGCAAATTATTAAATATTCCAGGTGAGAATTATGAAGGTGTTTTTGACCAGTTGAATTTTCTTTCAAAAGTGCGAAGAAAAGAGAATGTAAATCTTGGTAAAAATGTTGCAATAATTGGTGGTGGAAATTCCGCAATTGATGCGGCTAGAACAGCGAATAGATTAGTTGGAAGTGATGGAAAAGTTACTGTAGTTTATCGCCGAACAAAAAGAGAAATGCCAGCGGATGCCGAGGAAATAAAAGCTTTATTGGAAGAGGGAATTGAGCTTCTTGAACTAACTGCGCCACTAAAAATTGAAAAGGAAAATGGCAAATTAAAATTCAATTTAATAAAAATGGAGTTGGGTGAAGAAGATAAAAGTGGAAGAAGAAAGCCGCTTGAAATTCCATATTCGGAATTTAGTTTGTTTTTCGATTCAATTATTCCAGCTATTGGACAAGAAGTTAAATTGGATTTTCTCGAAAACTCAACATTAAACTTAAATTACGAAACTCTCGAAACAGATATTCCAAATGTTTTTGCTGGTGGAGATGCAATTCGTGGAGCAGATTCGTTGATAAATGCTATCGCGGATGGTAAAAATATTGCAAGAGAAATTATCAAAAGAGCGACTGTAATTAGTGGAAATCAAGTCCAGCAATTAGAAAAATTAACCTCTGCAGAATTTCAACAGAAACAAGCAGTTCGCGTCTATGGAAAACCAATGCCCGAAATAGCTTTGATTCATAGAAATAATTTTGAATTAGTACATCCTTCATTAAACGAAACTGAAGCGATTGCCGAAGCGTCAAGATGTTTATTTTGCAATGATGTTTGTAATATTTGCGTTGGTGTTTGTCCAAATTTTGCCAATGTTGCATTTGAAGCAACTCCAGAAAATATTCCAATTTATAGAATAGAAAAAAGGGATGAACGGTTTGTTAGCTTTGTTGAAAATTATTTTACAATAGAGCAAAAGCCACAGATATTTAATATTGGTGATTTCTGTAACGAATGTGGAAATTGTAACACATTTTGTCCAACAAACGATGCTCCATATTTAACTAAGCCAAAGTTTTATCTAACCGAAACCAGTTTTGATAATGAGGATAATTGTTACTACTTGAGCGATAACGTTTTGGTTTACAAAAATAATGGAATAAAACAGACACTTAAAATTGAAAATGATAAGTTAAAATATTTGTCAGAAAGTTTGGAAATTGAATTTAATATGAGTGATTATTCTGTAACAGAAACGAAAGTATTGAATAATAATTTCACTTCGTTTGTTACAGATAAGGTTGCAGAAATGATTTTTCTAATAAAAAACTTAAATAAGAAAATTGTATTTAATTAAAAAGAAGTAACTATATGAAATTTGTACTTAACGGAATTGAGAAAGAATATAATGGTGATTTAGATTTATCGTTATTAAAATATTTGCGAAATATTGAAGGCATTACAACAGTTAAAGATGGTTGCTCTGGACAAGCCAGTTGTGGCTCGTGCACAGTAAACCTAAACGGTGAAGCTGTACTTTCATGCACTACTACAATGAAAAAAGTGGAAAATTTAGATGTAGTTACAACTGATGGACTTGGAGAATATAAACAGAAAGTATTTGCAAATGCCTTTGTCGAAAAAGGTGGAACTCAATGCGGATTTTGTACACCAGGTATAGTAATGAGAGCAAATGCTTTAATCCAAAGAAATGCGAAACCAACTCGAGAACAAATAGTAAACTCGCTTACTCCACATTTATGCCGATGTACTGGATATAAAAAAGTAATCGATTCAATAGAATATGCAGCAGAATCTATTCGCGACGAAAGCGATATTCCAACTCCAAAGCAAATTGGAAAAGTTGGTGCTCGTCAACCCAAATATGACGCTGATAAACTTACTCTTGGAACAGCACCTTATGTTGACGATTTACGTTTTGAAGGAATGTTATTCGGAGCATTAAAATTTAGTAAATACCCACGAGCAAAAATTTTAGCAATTGATTTTACAGAAGCTGAAAAACTATGTGGTGTAAAAAGAATTATAACAGCCAAAGATATTCCTGGCGAAAGAATTACTGGAATGATTGTAAAAGACTGGCCGATGATGGTCGCTATTGGTGAAATTACAAGATATGTCGGTGATGTAATTGCATCAGTTGTGGCAGAAAGTGATGATATTGCTAGAGCAGCACTGGAATTAATAAAAATTGACTATGAAATATTAGAACCACTTACAGATATGAAGAAAGCATTAAGCGATGATGCTCCACAGATTCACTCAAAAGGTAATTTGCTTTCTGAAACAGTTGTTGATAGAGGCAATATTGAATTGGCAAAAAGAAAATCTAAATATATTTCGTCTGGAATTTTTGAAACACAAATGATTGAACATGCTTTTATGGAAACAGAAGCCGCTATTGGTCGTCCGTTAAATAATGGAGTTGAAGTTTATTCGCAAGGACAAGGAGTTTATGAAGATAGAAAGCAAATTGCGAAAATATTAAATCTTGATGGAAGTAATGTCCGTGTTCAGCTTGTGCCAAATGGTGGTGGTTTTGGAGGGAAGGAAGATTTAACAGTTCAACATCATGCAGCGCTAGCTTCATATTTGTTAAATGAAACTGTAAAGTTTGCCTTAACTCGAGATGAATCAATAATAATGCATCCAAAAAGACATCCGTTAATTTTAGATTATACTGTTGGTTGCGATGAAAATGGAATGCTAACTTTTCTTGAAGCTAATATTATTGGGGATACTGGCGCTTATGCTTCTGTTGGAATGAAAGTACTTGAGCGTGCGGCAGGTCATTCGACTGGTGCTTATACAATTCCAAATGTAAAAGTTAGTGCAAAAGCAGTTTATACAAACAATTTGCCATGTGGTGCTATGCGTGGTTTTGGTGCAAACCAAGCTACCTTTGCAATTGAAGGCTGTGTTGATGATTTGTGTGTTCAAGGAAATTTTGATAAATGGCAATTCCGTTTTAACAATGCAATTAAAAATGGTGACCAAACTGCTACTGGACAAACAATACGCGCTGGTGCTGGAGTTCGTGAAACTTTGCTCGCGGTTAAAGAGATTTTCCAAAATGCAAAATATGCTGGTATTGCTTGTGGAATTAAAAATACTGGTATTGGAAACGGAATGCCAGATGATGGCGTTATTAAAATTGAAGTTATTTCTGAAAACAAAGTTATCTTAAATCACGGCTGGACTGAAATGGGACAAGGTGTTAACACTGTTGCCGTTCAATTCCTTTGTGAAGAAACTGGCATTGACCCAAATATTGTTGAAGTAACTGTTGATACTGCAAAAGAAGCTCGTTCTGGAATGACAACGGCTTCGCGAGCAACATCTCTAATTGGTAATTCAATTAGAGAAACATCAAAAGATTTTAAGAACGATTTAATGACAAAAACATTAGCTGAGTTGGCTGGAAAAGTTTATATCGGTGAATGGACTTGTGATTGGACGACCAAACCTGGCGATAACTCAAAAGAAGTTGTTACACATTATTCCTACAGTTATGCTACTCAAGTAGTTATTCTTGGCGAGGATGGAAAAATAGAAAAAATAGTTGCAGCTCACGATGCTGGCAAGATTGTTAATCCAACTTTGTTTGAAGGACAAATTGAAGGCTCTGTTCATATGGGTTTGGGATACGCAATTTCTGAAGAATTGGAATTGGAAAAAGGAATTCCTAAATCAACTAAATTGCGAAAAATGGGAATATTGCGAGCAAAAGAAACTCCAGAAATTGAAGTTATTGGAGTTGAAGTTGCCGACCCACATGGTCCGCACGGAGCAAAAGGCGTTGGTGAAATTGGTCTTGTTGCAACGGCTGGTGCGGTAGCAAATGCATTTTTCAAATATGATGGAACGCGTTATTATAAATTGCCGATTAAAAATCGCAAAAAAATATAGTTACATAATCAGCTTAATATAATTATCAACTGTATCAACATCATTTAATATTTCTGGATGATTGCAATTCCAATATTTTTTTCTAATATCCGTCTGGCTTGATATTTCTTTTAAGTTGCTGGTTTTTGACAATGAACTAATTATGCTAATCATTCTTTTATTTAACAGAATTGGATGCCCACTCTTTTGGTCAAACTGCGGTTGAATCCAATCAAACGAATCTTCAATTTGAGAAAATAAGTCTTCGTAAAATTTAGTTTGCAAGTTTGGTTGGTCAATAAAATGATACAAAATCCAATCTGAATCCAACGAATTATTTAATCCAACCTGAAGCGACGAAAACATTCCGTCTTTAAAGTTATTGTTAAAAACTGTTTGAATTTTGTCATTTTCTGGAAGTGATTTTAATTCAGTTTCAATCAGACTTGCTTTATATCCAGTAACAACAACTATTTTATCGCAAATTGGATTTAATTTATCAATAATATTAACTAAAAATGATTTTCCATAATATAAAAGAAGAGGCTTAAAAGCACCCATTCGAGAGGAAAATCCAGCAGCGGTTATTAATGCGGTAATATTATGTTTCATTTAACCATGATTTATAAATAGAAATAATGCGATAAAATATGAGATTACCGCTTTAATGATTCAATGTCCTTTAATCCGTTTCCAGTAATTAGTAACAAAACAGATTTATTTTGCAATTTGTTTTCGTTAATTAGCAATTTATAAGCAGCATAAGTTGCAGCACTTGACGGTTCGCACAAAATTCCAGTTTTGATTATAAATTCCTTTTGGCTTTGTAAAATATTTTCGTCCGAAACAGAAATTCCAAAACCACCACTTTGCATAACTGCATTGGCAGCCATGTATAAATTACGTGGTGCTCCAGCGCTAATGCTGTCAGCAATTGTTGTCGCGGGCTTGTAAACAAATTTATTGCTACTCAAATAGTTAATTACGGCATCACTTTTATTGGATTGAACCGCAATTAGTTGAGGAAGGTTTTTAATCCAGCCCAGTTTTAACAGTTCTGAAAACCCTTTGAAAATCCCCGAAATAATAACACCATCACCAACTGGTACAAAAATAATGTCTGGAATATTTCCTTTGGTTTGGATAAAAATATCGTAAGCTGCGGATTTTTTACCTTCAATTGTTAAAGGATTATATGCCGTATTTCGGTTATACCAACTGTTAATTTTTGAATCTTCGAGACATTTGTCAAATGCAAAATCATAATCGCCATCAACGACAACAATATTTGCTCCATAAGCTTCAATTTGGATACGCTTTGCATCAGGAATATTTTTAGGCACATAAATATGTGATTTTAATCCAAGACGAGCACAAATTCCAGCTAGTGATGAACCTGCATTTCCTGTTGAAGCAGCCGCAATTCTATCAATTCCTAACTCAATTGCCTTTAATGCAACAAGACTCGAAGCTCTATCTTTGTAAGAAAGAGTCGGATTTCTTGTTTCATCCATTATTAAAATACTGTTTCCGTTTATTGATTGATTTATAATATTGTCTGCTGGAAGTGTTAATTTATCCAAAATGGTTTTGTTAAAATTATCAAATTTAACTGGCCAGAGTTTTGGATAAAGCCAAAATTTACCCGATTCCATATTCCAAAAATCATTTGGTGAAATATGTTTGCCTATTGAAACATAATCATACTCAACTTGTAAAACCCCAACGAGCGGTAGATTTTTTTCTGCCGAACCACATTTTGGACAGAGATAATGAAAATTATTCTCAATAAAACTTGAGTTGAATTCGGAATCGCAAGTTGTGCATTTGTAAGTATAGCTCATATTTTGTCTTTAAAATGAAAATTTTGTCAATAATTATAATTTGAGTTTCAATTTAATGATTTATTAGACTATTTTTCCAATTAGGTGATATTGATTTAACAACAATATAGAGTGTAAAAAATGAAAAGCAGAATATTTTCAATAATAGTAATAGTGTTTTTGCAACTATCATTTAGCAATATTTTTGCTCAAGATGTGACAACTGTAGAAGCAACAAGCCAAGACATTAGTGATAATTTGGATTTAGAAGCTGTTGCTTCAATTTTTGGAGAATCAAAAGATTTGGAGGATTTTGAAAGACGTTTGAATGATCCAGATTTACAAATATGTAATTTAGATTTAAATGAGGATGGTAGAGTCGATTATTTGCGCGTGTTGGAAACAGCTGAAGAAAGTACACATCTAATTACAATTCAAGCAGTAATTGGAAAAGATTTGTATCAAGATGTGGCTACAATTGATGTAGAAAAAGATAATTCTGGCAAGACAAGTGTTCAAATTGTTGGTGATGTATATATGTATGGTAATGATTATATTATTGAACCAGTTTATGTTCATCAGCCTGTATTTTTTGTCCATTTTTGGAGTTCAAGATATGACCCGTGGTATTCTCCTTATTATTATAATTACTATCCAACATATTATAATCCTTGGCATCCTTATCCAATTTATAGATATCGACGCTATGTTCACAGACATGTAAATTCTGATATTTCGTACAATTATACTAAATCACGTAAAAGTAGAAATTCTGTTGTGTTACAAGAGAAAACAAGAAGAAATGATTTTGCAAAAAGAAATCCAGATAAAACTTTTACTAGACGTAATGAAGGAATTACAAACAGAGCTGATTTAGTGAAGGTAAGAAAATCTGAAAGTTCTAGAAAAAATGAGTCAGTAGAGAGAAAAGAAAGTAGTGGTAGAAAAGTTAAAGATAATTGGACGCCGCCATCATCTAGGGAAAAAATTAATAGTACTTCAACATCACGAGAGGTAATAAAGTCAAATAAAAAAGTTGAAAGTAGACAAAAGAAAGTTATTATGAACAAAGAATTGAAAAATTTAAATAGAGAAACCCCATCTACTTCAGTTGAGAAAAATGCAAAATCTTCTTCGAGAGAGATTAAGGCTCCTAGTCAAAAAGTTCAAACTAGAGAAAGAGTAGCCCCTCAAGTTAAAGTTAAAACTAATTCACAACGGGAAACTCCAAAGCGACAAAGTACATCTGATAAACCAGAACGGACAAAGAAAAACGATAGAAATTAAAAATAAAGGCGCTAAATGAATCAATCAATTAGCGCCTTTTTTTTTTGAAGTAAATTTGGCAATAAATAATTATTTAACTAAAGATATGTTATCTTTTAAAAATCAAAATAATTGAAAAATATATTGATGATAAATTAAAAATTATTTAGTGAAAGAATAAAATGAACAAAAATATAATACTAGATATTTCACAATTAAGTTTTCCATGGAAAACACATGATCCATTTCTGTTTTGTGCTTATCACAAAGATAAATACCCCAAAGGAAATGAAAATTTAGGACCAAATGTTTCTTTGAAGGGAAGAGATATTGGTCAGGATTTCATTGTAAAAGATGGATTTAGAATGTATCATGGTGATACAGTTCCTGGATTTCCAAGTCATCCGCATAGAGGATTTGAAACTATTACAATTGCTGAAAATGGAGTTGTTGACCACGCAGATTCTATGGGTGGTGCCGGGCGTTTTGGAAAAGGAGATGTGCAGTGGATGACTGCTGGCAAAGGAATTCAACATTCTGAAATGTTTCCTTTGCTAAATAAAGATTCCGAAAATCCATTAGAAATGTTTCAAGTATGGTTAAACTTGCCAAGAGCTAATAAAATGGTTGAACCACATTTTTCTATGATTTGGGCAGATACAGTTCCAATAATAAATGAAAAAGATAATAATGGTAAATCAATAAGCATCAGACTTATTACTGGTAAATTGAAGAATACAAAGGCTCAAACTCCAGCACCTAATTCTTGGGCTTCAAATCCAGAAAATGATGTTACAATTTGTACAATAAGAATGGAAGCTGGGGCAGAATGGATTTTACCCAAGACTAGTGCTGAAGCTAGTAGAACTTTATACTTTTATAGAGGTAACTCATTAGAAATTGATGGGAAAAGTATTTCTGTCAATAATTCTATTTCTCTAAAAACGGATGAAGATGCAACTATTCAATGTGGTAGTGAGGATTGTTTCATATTAATGTTACAGGGGAAACCCATAAATGAACCAGTTGCACAATATGGTCCTTTCGTTATGAATACTAACGCAGAACTTCAACAAACTATGAACGAATATCAAAGAACTCAATTTGGTGGGTGCCCATGGGCTAGACGCGATCAAGTTCATTCTAGAGATAAAGGTTGTTTTGCTCTCCACTCAGATGGAAGAGAAGAACTAAAACAAGAAATTAAGTAATTGCTAAAAATCAAAAACAATATAAAGTTAGAGGTAAATGAATAAATTAATTAACATTTTAACTGCTGATGATATTTTAACAGAATATCGAGAAACTCCAATTGGATTATTGCTTGAATATCACAATCTTAATCGCGACTACCAGACCTATTCCGAAGCACAAATGTTAATAGGAATGTGCATGGATAACCGAAAGCATTTACATATGCCTGATAATTTTTCATTTATCATTAGGTCAGGCGGTGCAAATTTAAGACACAGTGAGTTTAAAGTTTCATACGCAATTGCCGTGGGCGGAGTAAAACATATTGCAATAATTGGACATAATAATTGTGGAATGGTAAACCTTAAATCACGCAAAGATATTTTTATTAATGGACTTGTTAATAATGCTGGATGGAATAAAGATGATGCAATTGCTCATTTTAAAGCCTCAGAGCCAATTTTTGAAATTGATAATGAAATTGAATTTGTACTAAGCGAAGTAATCCGTTTGCGAAAAAGGTATCCAAAAATAAAAGTTGCACCAATGTTTTATAATGTAGATGATAATAGACTTTATTTGATTAAAGAGAGTTAAGTTATTGGAAAACTTGATTTTTACTCCAATATTTTAATTTATTCTACTTTTGCAAAATAATTGATACTCATAACTAAATTAAAAAACCATTTTGGTTTCCCAATTTATGTTTAATCTTGTATATTAAGTTTTAAGGAAAAGCTATTCGAGAAAAAATTTTGAGACATAATGAAAACATTTGAAATACAATATATTAGTAGATATTACGAAGAAAAAATCTATTCATCTGAAATAATTAAAGCAAATTCTGAAAAAGTTGCATTAAAGAAGTTTGCAAAAATATTTAAAATTAAAGATTATAAACAGTTGTCAAACCCAATTTTTAGATGGGAAGATGGTTTGTGGACAGCATCATTAAAATGTATTAATGAAGTTAACGAAATAATTTGTCCACAATGTAATGGAAAAGGGAAAATTAATATAAAGCAATAAAAAAAGCTTTAGACAAAAGAACAAATACAAAAGTTGATGCTTATTTGGCTGATTATCGATGCCATATTTTTTTGATATTAAAACAGCAATAACAAAAAGTTGTGTAAAAAGAGTATAAACAAACCCTTTTGCCAATTTTTATAAAACCAAGTTTAATTTTCCTCTCTAAGAAATTATTTTACTGTATATTTGCTCTCAGAAACTAATTATCACTATAAATTTAGAAAAACAATTATGTCATTTACTTCATTAGGTTTACCACAAGTTCTATTAGATGAATTAGCTAATCAAAATTACAATCAGCCATATCCAATTCAAAAGCAGGCAATTCCAGCAATTTTAAACCGAAAAGATATTTTAGGAATTGCGCCAACTGGTTCGGGTAAAACCGCCAGTTATGTTTTACCAATTTTAACAAATATGAATGGAATTTCTGCTTCGGAAAACAGGCACGTTAATGTTTTGATTTTGGTACCAACGCGTGAACTTGCGCTTCAAGTAAGAGAAGTCTTCCGAATGTTTGCTTCTGTGTTGCCAGAGCGGATTAAATCTTTAGCTGTTTATGGAGGTGTTTCCATAAATCCACAGATGAAGGCTTTGAATGGAGTTAACATTTTAGTTGCTACTCCAGGCAGATTATTGGAATTAGTTGAATTGAATGCTGTTCATTTATCCAAAATTAGCACATTGGTTTTGGATGAAGCAGATAAGATGCTCAATCTTGGTTTCAAAGAAGAGATGACCAGAATTTTTGCACTTTTACCACAAAAGCGTCAAAATCTTTTATTTTCGGCAACATTAAGCGAAGATGTAAAAAACATTAATCAAATTTTGCTGCATGATCCTTTGGTAATAAAAGTAGAAGCTGAAACAATAGATATTGATTTAATAAACCAAGTAGCTTATTTAGTTCCAGAAGAAAAAAAAGGTCCTTTATTACGATATTTAATTAAAAGTAAAGAATTAAAGCAAGTTCTGGTTTTTGTATCTTCTGTTTATAAAGCCGATAATATTGCTGATAAACTAAGAAAAAACGGAATAGATGCCGCTGCGATTCATAGTAAAAAAAGTCAAGGTGCAAGAACAGATGCTTTAAGTAAATTCAAATTGGGCAAACTTAGAGTTTTAGTTGCAACCGATCTGCTTTCACGCGGAATTGATATTGAATTTTTACCTTGTGTTATAAATTACGAATTACCGCGTTCGCCAAAAGATTATGTTCACCGTATTGGAAGAACTGGGCGTGCTGAATCATCTGGCGAAGCTATTTCATTTATTACGGACGAGGATGAGCATCACTTTAAAATTATTCAGAAAAAAATGGGCAAGCGAGTTAATAAAATTGACTCGGCAGAAATTGATTTTTAACGAAAATTAAATAAATGAGCTACTATAAAAAGGTTCTATTGAATAATGTCATTGCGAGCGGAGCGAAGCAATCTGTCGAATTTAGCGCAAAATCAAAAGATTGCTTCGTCACTCCGTTCCTCGCAATGACGGAAAATACCTTTTTAGACCAGACTCATAAATAGATAATAATTAAAAATATTATCTATTCATTTTTCTCTTGTCTTATTCCTAAAAGAACATTTTGTAATTTGTTAAGCTGTTCAATTAAAACTGAGTTAGTTTCTTCAACGAATTTCATATATCCAATAGCTGATTGACCGCTGATAATAATATTCATATCGTCACCAACATATTTTCGTAATTTTCGTAATTGTTGACCAGTTCTTGGGTCATCGGAAGGATAAACCAAGCTCAATAAAATTGCATTAACATTATTTGCTTTTGCGGCTGCAGATATTTCTTCTGCGGGCAAATTTGCACCAAGAAATATTGCATTCCATCCAAAATCCATTGCATATAAAGCCGCTATTAGTGCGCCTAATTCGTGCAAAAATCCTTCGGGAGTTGTTGTTAAAATTTTAGGGGCATTTGGAGGATTTAAATTATTATCAATCATACTTCCAAGAAAAGTTCGTAAAACAGAAACGGCAAAATGCTCGTGTGTAACTCTAATTTTGCCATTTTCCCAAAGATTCCCAATTTCTTCCAGTAATGGAATTATTAAATCAACCAATAAGCTTTGACGTGAAAAATTAACTGAACTTTCTAAAAGAAGATTCTCAAAATTATTGTAATCATAATTTGAAATATGATAAATTGATTGTTCAATTAAACTCTGAAATTTATCTGAAATATCTCCTCTTTTAGGAGATAAAACGATTTGATTTGGTATCAATTTCCTCAATTCGTCAGATGATAAATGAGCAATTGAGCCAATTGAATGCCCATTTTTTAACGCTTCAGAAAGCAAATTTAATTTTTCAATATCCGCCTTTGAGTACATTCTTCGGTTGGTATCAGTCCTTTCGGGAGTTACTGCTGAGTAGCGTTTTTCCCAAGCTCTTATCGTATGAATATTTAAATTTGTAAGTAATGAGACACTTTTAATATTATATTTTGATGTATTTTCCATATACAAATATAATAAATGTCTAGAAAATATCAAGAGAAATCTTGATAAAAGTTGACAAATAGTGAACAAATATTTAAATTTAAGTTAAACATTTTTAATAACTATACAAAATCTATGCAAAAAATAATATTTTAATTTTAATATAAAATAATTGATGGGAATAAAATGAGAGATCCAGGAACAGCAAATATAAAAGAATTTCAGATAGAAGAAAGCGACCATAATATTTATTCAATTGAAACACCTCTTAGAAATGATGCATTTAAACTTGATGACGAAATAAAAATTGAGTTAATCCAGCATAAGTTTAGAGATATTATGGAAATATTGGGACTTGATTTAGGTGATGAAAGTTTAAGAGATACACCAAAAAGAGTAGCTAAAATGTACGTAAAGGAGACTTTTAGCGGATTAAATCCAGACAATAAGCCCCAGCCAACTCTATTTTCAAACAAATTCAATTTTAATGAAATGCTTGTAGAAAGAGATATTACAATTTATTCATACTGCGAACATCATTTTGTACCAATTATTGGAAAAGCTCATATTGCATATTTTCCAAAAGATAATGTAATTGGGCTATCAAAATTAAATAGAATTGCACAATATTACGCAAAGCGTCCACAAGTTCAAGAAAGACTTACAATACAAATAGCGAATGAGTTGAAAGAGACTTTACAAACGGATGATGTTGCAGTTGTAATTGATGCAAATCATTTATGCGTTGCATCTCGCGGAGTAACTGATGTGAACAGCTCAACTGTTACGTCAAGCTATTCGGGTAAATTTATGAATAGTGATGTAAAAAAGGAATTTCTTTCTTACGTACATAACAAATAATTATTTTTTCGGAAACCATGGGAAAAATGAGTTGGTTTTTCGGATATATTCCAAATATTCTAATTTTTTATCCTTTAGTGATTTTTCCAACAAAGCAACGCCGGAAACTTTAACTATTAATAAAGTCATAATTATTGAGCCAATAAATGACCAATAATTTTGTGATGCAATTGAAAAAAAGGCATAAGCCCACCAAACCATTGTATCGCCAAAATAGTTTGGATGGCGTGTGTATTTCCAGAGACCAGTGTTTAGAACTTTTCCTTTATTATTAGGATTCATTTTAAATTTAGATAATTGGTAATCGCCAACCGATTCGAAAATAAATCCAATTACCCAGAAAAGGATAGCTAAATAATCAAAAAGATTAAGATAATCGTTTTGTGTTTCAAAATTTGTTGCGAGTAACGGAAGTGAAACTAACACAATTAAAATACCTTGAAGTAAAAAAACTTGGAAAAAGCTTACCCACCAATAACGTTCTTCGCCATATTTTTTTCTAAATTCATGATATCTATAATCCTCACCTTTGCCAATATTTCTCCAAGCAAGATAAATTGAAAGTCGCAGAGCCCAAAGTGTAACTAAGACTAACAAAATTATTTTTCGTGTGTAAAACTCATCGGAAGCTAAAAAGTAGTAAAGATTTATAAATAAAAATCCCATTCCCCAGAAAATATCTACAATACTAACATTTTTAATAAACACACTTATCAACCATAAAATAGTTAAAAGTGAAATTATTAAAAGCATACCTTCAAAAAATAAATTTAGCACAATTTACCTCAATTGTTAAATAATAATGATATTGCAATTGAACCTTTGCCAGCATGCATTCCAATTACTGGTGAAATATCAACGATTGATATTGCCTCTTTGCCAGAAATATTAAACATTTTATGTTCTGCTTCTTTTGCACCATCAAAATTGTGTGCATGTAAAATAATGTAATTCCAAATTGATTTGGATTGACTCAATTTTTCGACATGCTTAAATACTTTATTTAAACTGGAATTTTGGCTAAATGTATTTCCAAATAATAAAGATTTTCCTTCATCATCAATTGAAATAACTGGGTTTAATCCAAGTGCATTTGCAATAGATCCTTTCGGTTTTGAAACACGTCCACCTTTTATCATGTATTTTAAGTCTTTAACACTAACGAATATTTTCGCGTTTTTTCTCCACGCTTCCAGTGAATTAATTATGCTTTCTAACGAATTTCCAGCTTCAATACTTTGAGCAGTTTTTAGAACTAAAAGTCCTAAAGCACCTGACAAACTTTTTGAATCAAAAGTAAAAATAGGCTTATTAAACTCATTTGAAATTCTTTTCGCGGCCTTTTGGCTACTCAAATAAGTTCCACTAAATTGCGATGTTAAATGAATTGAAATTATAGCATCATAATGTGAAGCAAGATGAGAATAAATATTTGTAAAACTTTGTTCATTAATTTGAGAAGTTTTTGGAAAATCATCACTACTTTCAAGTAAATTATAGAATTGATTTGGCTGCATAGTAATTTTATCCAAATAATGATTGTCGCCAAAATTTATATTTATTGGAATCATGTTTATCTGATAAAAATCAATAAGTTCTTTGGATAAATCACAAGTGGAATCAGTTACTAAAGCTATATTCCATTTCCGTTTTGTTGCAATATCAAGTTGTCTAATCATATCATCAACTTTTTGAAATGTTATAGTTCCAAAATCTTTCAATTTGTAAAAGAGTTCAGCTGGTTCATTTGTGTGGATGTGAATTCTACAAATACTTTCGGAGCCAGCAACAACAACTGAATCTGCATCATTGTTCAAAAGCTGTTTTAAGTCTTCTTTTTTAATAATTAAATTTTTTAAAATAGCCTCTGTGCAATATCGGTATTTTATGTTTTTATCAAATATTTCGTCGGAATGAACTATTGAGATGTTTTCACTTATTTCGGTGGATAATTCCCTAATGTTCATATTATTAATTAGCGCAATTATACCTTTCATAAATAAAACAAATCCTTTTGCGCCAGCATCAACGAGATTATGCTTATTTAAAATATTTAGTTTAGCTGTTGTTTCAAAAAGAGATTTTTCAAGGATTATATTAGATTCGTTCATAACTGTTTTTAAGTCGTAAATTTTATCCATTTTTGAATTTAGAAAATCAGACCAATCTTTAATTACTGTTAAAATTGTCCCTTCAACGGGGTTTGCAATTGCTTCATAAATATATGGAATTGCTCCTTTAACACTTTCCGCTAATTCTTTTAATGTTATTACGTGGCTATTATTTGTTTTTTGATTTAATCCATAAAAAAATTGAGCAAATATAACGCCTGAATTTCCTCTTGCACCAATTAGTGAAGCATTTGCAATTTCATTAAGTGTTGTTTTGTACGATTTATCAGGTTTAATATTATCAATAACAGACCTAATTGTTGAGGCTAAATTTGTTCCAGTATCTTTATCGCTAACTGGAAAAACATTAATTTGATTTAGTTCATTTTGGTTTTGTAATACTTGTTTTCCACCAGCAATAAAAGCATAATAAAGATGTTTTCCATTTATTGATTGTTCTTTAATATTTTCCATAACTATATGATAAATTGTTATTTGATAAATTTAATAATATAAAAACCAGCAAGACTAACGCTTGCAGTAAGAAATGAACCCCAAAGAATATCAATTATAACTATTGTAATAGGCCAATCTTTTAGAGTTGCTAAATTTGTTAAATCGTAAGTTGCATAAGTAAAAAAGCCAAATAAAAATCCAAGAATTACTGCATTTAAGCTCGAATTTTTATTTACAGCGGGGTAAATTGCAAATATTGAAGTTCCAATTATAAAGAGTAAATAGAATATTATTGCAGCCACCCAGTTAACATTATCAGTTAAATAATGACCTAAATATTTTTTGTACAAGTCTTTCGCAATAAAGCCCAACCAAGTTAAGTCAATTATTAAGAAAACAACCGTGGTTAATAAATAACTAATAAATATCTTTAAAATGCTCATATTAAATTTCCCTAAACTAGTTTGCTAATTTTTGTCTAAGTTGATTTAAGGCTGAAACAGCAAAACCTCTATCATAAAAATAAATTACTTTTCCGTTTTCATCAATTACCAAAACTCGTGCATTGTTACCGTTTTCATTTCCAGTAAACTCTTGAACAACCGAGCCATCGCGATAAATTGTAATTACTCCGCCCCAAAGTTCTTTCGGAATTCCTTTTCTCATTCCATTATCAATAAAAGTTGAAAACATTCTTGGAAATAAGCCTTGAATTGTTGGAAGTTCATAAATTTTGGCTTTTGTCTCCGTTTGGTCAAGTCCAATTAACCAGCGATCTATATCAAATTGCGAATCTTGCTTATAACCTAAAAGCAGAATCACTTTTGAACCATTAAAATATTGAGGCATTTCTATTTCAATTTTTTCTAGTGATTCGCCACTTACAGTCGGAAATATTTCACCAACTGGATTTCTGTTTGTATAAGTTGTTGAGCATCCAACAACTGAAAGAGCAATTAATACTATTAAACTATATTTTTTCATTTTATTATCCTTTTAAAATATTATTGATAAATAATTACATTATTTGCTTAACTCAATTTCAATACTTGATGTAATTTTCTTACTTGTTGGTTCGGTTAAACTTCTGAATCTTTCAACTACATTTCCATTTTTATCAACTAAGAACTTCTCAAAATTCCATTTAGTGGAAGAAGTTCCAGTTCCAAAATTATTGGTCAAAATATCAAATAGTGGCGATCTATTATTGCCTCTAACATTAACTTTGTCAAATATTGGAAACGTTACATTATAATTTAATGAACAGAATTCTATAATTTGCTTGTTATTTCCAGGTTCTTGAGAGCCAAAATTATTGCACGGAAAGCCTAATATTACAAATCCTTTGTCTTTATATTCATCATAAATTTTCTGCAAACCTTCGTATTGTTTCGTAAATCCACATTTGCTTGCAACATTAACAATAAGCAATACTTTACCTTTGTAGCTTGATAATTTTACATCATTTAGGTGAATATCCTTTACAACTATATCGCTAATATTTGGTGAACTTTTTGCTGAGTTTAAGTTAAATAATCCAAATAATGATGAGAGAAATCTATTTTTCAATTTAATTTTCCTTTTTTGTTGAAGTTATATTTTTTGCCATATTTTTAAAAATTATGTTATGAATGGGTAATAGCGAAAACCAATATAAACGCCCGAGTAATCCACTGGGTCTGAAAGTTGCTCTTTGAATAAAAATATTTTTTTCACGGTTAATATCAAATTCGAGCCAAGCCTCACCAGGAAGTTTCATTTCGGCATAAAGTACCAAATGACCAATTGCTTTATTTGCGGAAATTACACGCCAAAAGTCAAGGGCATCGCCTGTATGAATTTCTTTGGGATTTTTTCTACCACGCCGCAATCCAACTCCGCCAAAAATTTTATCAACAAAACCTCTTAAAGACCAAGCCCAATTCCAGAAATACCAACCATTTTCACCGCCTATTTCCCAAATATTTTGAAGAGTGCTTTCAAAATTATTATTTAGTTTAATTTTGCGTTCATCAACTAAACAGCCAAATTTTGGAACCTCAATTTTATCTATTAAAACATTTTGTAGAGTTGCGGAGTTTGTAGCGTCAATCCAACTAGATGGAACTTGATTGGAATCGATAACTTTGAAAGCTCTTTCAATTGCTTTGCTATATCCAATTAGTTTTGTTTCAACAATATTTTCAATTCCAAAAATATTACAAACAACTTCATTTTTCATACTGTTTACAAGACTTCTGGCTAATGAAAAATTTGTTGAAGTGACAAAATATAACCAGTAAGATGAAAGCCGTGGAGTGAAAACTGGAACCGTTATAATTAATCTTCTTAAGTTTCTAACTTTGGCATATTCAAGCAACATTTCTTTATAAGTCAAAATATCAGGGCCGCCAATGTCAAATATTTTATTAAAAGCCTCTTTTTTATCAATAACGCCTAATAAATATTCAATCACATTTTTAATTGCAATTGGCTGGCATTTTGTTTTTAACCATTTGGGAGTTATCATAATCGGTAATTTTTCGCCAAGATCTCTTATAATTTCAAAAGATGCACTTCCAGAACCGATAATTATAGCTGCACGAAGAATTGTAAAGTTAGCATTAGCATTTTGTAAAATCTTTTCAACATTTAGTCTTGACTTAAGATGCTCAGAAAGATTTTCCTTTTTGCTTATTATTCCACTTAGATATATTACTTGTCTAACTTTTGTTGTGTTAATTGCAGTCACAAAATTATTTGCAGCTTTTGCTTCTAAATCAGAAAAATCTGAATTTGATGAACCCATTGAATGAACAAAATAATACGCAATATCTATATCTTTTGGAATATTTATTAAAGTACTTTCATCTAATAAATCTGCTTTTACTAAATGAACATTCTCATTATGAGGAAAATTATCATGAAACCGCCTCGTATCACGCACAAGGCAAACTACTTCATGTCCATTTTTTAGAAGAAATGGTAATAATCTTTTGCCAATGTAGCCTGTTACTCCAGTTAATAAAATTTTCATAATGTTTCTCTAATTATTTTTTTACTAAACAGTTTTTTTTATTAAAATAAAAAATATAGACAAAAATATGTAATGTCTAAATAAATAGCAAATAAAATTAGACAAAATCTTGACAAAGTCATGTAAGCTTTGTATAATTGAATATGAAATTAAAAAAATTAGACAAAGCGATAATTATTTTGCTTTACATTATGAATAACTTGTAATTTTTATAGACTGAACAACAATAAAACCAATTTTTATTGAATGCACAATAAAAGAATATTATTTTAGGAATTTTATGTACATATTTGAACAAACACAAAAAATCAATAAACCATTGGATGAGGTATTTGAGTTCTTTTCCAAACCAGAAAATCTTGGAAAAATTACCCCAAATTGGCTTAAATTTGAAATTAAAACTTCACCAGATCAGACAATGAAAAAGAATGCGGTTTTTATATATAAAATTAAATTTCATAATGTACCAATGAAATGGAAAACTTTAATTACTAAATATGAACCTCCATATTTATTTGTTGATGAACAAGCTAATGGTCCTTATAAAAAATGGGTTCATACGCATACTTTTGAGGAAGTAAATGGTTTTACAATAATGAGCGACAAATTGGAATATGATTTATATGGAGGAATATTTAAATCAATTTTGCACTCTGCATTTATAAAAAATTCAATAGAACAAATATTTGATTATAGAAAAACGATAATTTCTAGGGAATTTGAAAGTGAATGAAATATTTTCATACGACACCAAAAGGCGAATAAAATCAATAAAGAATGTTAAAGTTGACGAAGCTAAAAAGACAGTTTTTTATTGGATGGAACGTGATCAAAGAGTCTCTGACAATTGGGCTTTAATTGCGGCATCTGAATTTGCTGCCAAATATAACATGAGCTTGAAAGTTGTTTTCTTCTTAACCAAAAATTTGCTTGGAAATGAATTAAGAAGATTTCATTTTTTAATAAATGGTTTGGTTGAAACAAATGAAAAATTGAGACTTCTCAATATTGAGTTTATACTTAAAATTGCAGAACCTGAAAATGAACTTCCAAAACTAATTGAGGAATATTCTGTTGGGGCTTTGTTCACTGATCAAAATCCACTAAAAAACAAACAACAAATTATTAATAAAATTAATGAAAGTATTGATATTCCTTTTGCAGAAGTTGATGCACACAATATTATTCCAATCTGGCAAACGAGTAATAAACAGGAATTTGGAGCCAGGACAATTAGGCTAAAAATAAACAGACTTTTGGATGATTACTTAACTGAATTTCCCAAAATTGAACCTCAGGCATATACAAATAATCAATTTTGTGAAATTAATGTTGAAGATTTATTGCACAAATTAAATTTGGATTTAAGTGTCCTGCCAATAACTTGGATTAAACCTGGAGAAACCGCTGCTTTTAACATTTTGAAAGATTTTGTTGAACATAAACTTTCGAACTACAGTTTATTAAGAAACGACCCAACAAAAGAGTACATTTCAAATTTATCAATACATTTGCACTTTGGACATATTTCCGCGCAAAGAATTGCCTTAATTTTAAGAAAATTTAACAATGATGAAAACGCATCAGCTTTTTTAGAAGAAATGATTGTCCGAAGAGAATTATCTGACAATTTTGTTTATTATAATAAGAATTATGATAATTTTAATGGATTTCCAAATTGGGCTAAGATAAGTTTAAATATGTACAGAATTGATAAACGAGATTATATTTATTCGCTTTCACAATTTGAAAAAGCTGAAACCCACGATGAACTATGGAACGCAGCACAAAATGAGCTTTTATCCAATGGAAAAATGCACGGATATATGCGTATGTACTGGGCAAAAAAAATTCTTGAATGGACAAAATCACCAGAAGAAGCTCAAAATATTGCTATTTATTTGAATGACAAATATGCTCTTGACGGGATTGACCCAAATGGTTTTACTGGAATTGCATGGTCAATTGGCGGAGTTCATGATAGAGCTTGGTTTGAAAAACCAATATTTGGAAAAGTACGTTACATGAATTTTAATGGTGCAAAAAGAAAATTTGATATTCAAAAATATATAACAAAGTTTTAAAACTAATTGATAACAAAAAATGAAAAGATAATAAAATGAAAAAAATAAAAATAACTTTAATGATAATATTTATTACCGCCAATTTATTTGCGCAATCTAATGCAGTTATAACTGGCTCGGTAATTGACAAAACTACAAAACAGCCGTTAGTTGGCGTAAATATAATTCTCGTTGGAACTACAATTGGTGCGGCAACCAATTTAGAAGGAAATTTTATAATAAACAATCTCGAACCAGGTAGTTACATTTTAAAAGCATCTTATCTGGGTTTTAGAGATGAGTCAAAAACTGATGTTATGGTTTCATCGGCGCGACCAACGCAGGTAAATTTTGAATTGACCGAATCGACAATTAGCTTGGAAGGCGTTACGGTTACAGCGGGATATTATAATCAAGAAATAACAGAGCCATTAAGTGTTACAAGTTTTAGTAACGAAGAAATAAGAAGAACTCCAGGTGGATTTGAAGATGTTTTGCGCTCATTGTCGCTAATTCCTGGAGTTGCAAAGCAATCTGGTGGAAGAAATGACCTTGTTGTTCGTGGTGGTTCGCCATCCGAAAATCTTTATTTGCTTGATGGATTTGTTGTTCCAAACATTAACCACTTTGCAACTCAAGGTGCAACTGGAGGAACAAATAGTTATGTTGATTTGGATTTTATCGAAAATTCCACTTTTTCAACTGGTGGATTTTCAGTGAAATATGGCGATAAACTTTCTTCCGTTCTTGGTATAAATCTTCGCGAGGGAAGAACCGATCGAATTGGCGGCAAAGCACTTATTTCCGCGACTTCGTTTGGCTTTAATTTGGAAGGACCAATTACTCAGAATGACAATTTCATATTTTCGGTTCGTCGTAGTTACCTCGATTTTCTATTTAATGCTTTCGGATTTTCCTTTGTTCCACAATATTATGATATGCTTTTTAAGTACAATTATAATTTTAACAACAACAATAAATTATCTGTTCTTTTTATTGGAACGCTTGATGACGTAAATTTTAACAACGAAACAAATGAAGATTTAGTAGATAATGCACGAATTTTGGCAAATAGTCAAAGACAATATACTTTTGGCACTTCTTACCAACTTTTACTTAAAAATGGATTCGCAAATTTTAGGTTTGGAAGAAATTATATCACTTACGATAATTCGCAAAGAGATAGTTTATTAAATCCAATTTTTCTCAATAAATCAAAAGAAGCCACCAACGAGTTTAGTGGCGATTTAATTCTTAAACTAAACAGAAGTTCAGAAATTAATTTTGGAATGGGCTACACACTTATTAGAAGTCAAAATGAAGTTGAATTTCCAGACGATTTTGTAACTTCGTTTGGCGATGTACTTTCGTTAAATTATGTAAATAATGACAATTATTACCACAAAGCAAACATTTATGCACTTTATAACACAACTTTGTTTGAAAGATTTGTGATAAATGCTGGTTTGCGAGGTGAATATTTCAATCCACTTAACACAAAGTTTACTTTAAGTCCACGTGCATCTTTTAAATATGTTGTTTCATCAGTGGTCTCATTAAATTTTAGTGCCGGAATTTATCGTCAATCACCATCATATATTTGGTTGGCTTATCCAGGGAATGACAAGTTGGAACCAATACAAGTTGAACAATATATTTTTGGAGCTGATCATATTTTTGATGAATCCACAAGATTCAAAATTGAAATGTTTTATAAAAATTACAGCAAATATGCAGCAAGTCAATTACGTAATTATTTAGTTCTTGCAAATTCTGGTTCTGGCTTTGGTGGTTCGGAGGATAATTATTCATCTTTTGGATTGGAGCCATTAGTCAGTGGCGGAAGTGGAATTTCCAAAGGAATTGAAATTTCTGTCCAAAAGAAGTCGTCAGATTCGCCAGTTTACGGAATTGCGAGTTTAACTTATAGCCAAACAGAATTTACTGCTTTAGACGAAATTGAGCGAGTTGGTCAGTATAATCAAAATTGGATTTTCAACTTATCTGGTGGTTACATTTGGCAAAATTCTTGGATATTTTCTGCCAAATTCCGATTTGCTTCGGGATTTCCATACACACCAATTCATCAATTTGGCTCACAAAATGTTTCGGAATATTTAACAGAGCAATTGCCAATAAATCACGCATTGGATATAAGAGTTGATAAAATTTGGAATTTTTCGAGTATAACATTAATTACATATATTGATATTCAAAATATTTATAGTAGAAAAAACATTAACGGTTATCGTTGGGATTTTAACGAAAACAAAGTTGTGGAACAAGAAGAATTTGGACTTTTGCCTTCAATTGGCGTAAGTATTGAATTCTAATAGGTGAAAAATGAAAAAAATAATTGCTTTAATTTTTGCGTTTAGTTTACAAATATTTGCTCAAAATATAGCAGACACAGAACCCAAAACAGTAGAATCTGTAAATCTTCAAAAATATATTGGAGTTTGGTACGAATTTGCAAAAATTCCAAACAGATTTCAAAACGATTGTGCAAAAAACACTACCGCAACATATTCGCTACAAGAAGATGGAAATATTAAAGTTGTAAATAGGTGTGTGGAAGAAGATGGAGAAGTAAATGAAGCTGAAGGAGTTGCCCGAATTATTGATAAAGTAAACAACACAAAATTGGAAGTTAGTTTTGTTTCGTTTTTAGGCTGGCGTCCATTTTGGGGTGATTATTGGATAATTGGTCTTGATGAAAATTATAAATGGGCAATAGTCGGTCACCCAGAACGAAAATATGGTTGGATTTTAAGTCGAACAAAATCAATTTCAAACGAAACAAAAGAGCAAATATTTTCAATTTTAGTTGAGCAAGGTTATAATCCAAAAGATTTTGAAATATCAATTCAAGAGTAGAAAATGGAAACAGTTTTAATTGCCGGTGGTTCGGGAACAATTGGCAAATATTTAAGCAAAAAATTGATTGAAAATGGCTTCAAAGTAAATTTATTAAGTAGAACCAACAAATCAATTAGCGGAATTACGACCTATTTGTGGAATGTTGAAAATCAATATTTGGACGAAAAAGCTATCGAATCTGCGGATTATTTAATCAATCTATCGGGTGCAAATATTGGCGAAAAAAAATGGAGTTCCAAACGGAAAAAGGAAATAATTGATAGCCGAGTTGATAGCAATAAATTATTGTTTAATCAAATTGAAAAGCAAAATAAAAAGTTAAAATCATTTATTTCCGCATCCGCAGTCGGATATTATGGAATGATAACAAGTGACAAAATTTTTATCGAAAATGATTTGCCAGAAAATGATTTTCTTGGAATGGTTTGCAATAAATGGGAAGAAAGCTGCAATTCTTTTGAGAATTATGGAATTAGAACGGTTAAAATTAGAACAGGAGTTGTTCTAAATAGTGGCGACGGTGCTTTATCAAAAATGATGTTGCCAATAAAAATGTTTGTTGGCTCACCTTTAGGAACTGGAAATCAGTTTATTCCTTGGATTCATATTGATGATTTGTGCAACATTTATTTAAAAGCAATAATGGATGAAAAAATGAATGGTGCTTTTAATGCCGTTGCTCCAGAGCATATTTCAAATAAGAATTTTACAAAGCTGTTGGCAAAGATTTTAAACAAACCATTAGTTTTGCCAAATATTCCAGCCTTTGTGTTAAAAATAATTTTAGGCGAAATGGCAAAATTAGTACTTGAAGGAAGCCGAATTTCCTCTAAGAAAATTGAAAATATGGGATTTCATTTTAATTATCCAACTTTAAATAGTGCATTAAAACAAATAATTCTGGAAAAATAGGAACAGAATTAAAGGATAAATTATGAAAAATATATTTAAAAATTTGCCTTCTGATTTATCCAGTGAAAATTTTGTTGATCTGGTTAAATCGGAGAATGTGCGGATTGAACGCATTGTTTCATTTGGACAAACTTCGCCAGAATCGGGTTGGTATGACCAAAATGAAAGCGAATGGGTTATCGTTTTGGAGGGTTTTGGAACAATTCAATTTGAAGATGGAAGTGAAATAACATTAAAAAAAGGTGATTTTATTAACATTCCTGCACACAAAAAACACAAAGTAAGCAAAACTGACAAAAATAATATTACAATTTGGTTGGCTGTCTTCTATAATTAGTTATTAAATTTAGCCAAAATCGAAATGCTGATTTTATTAAATTCCATTTTGGAGTGGAAAATTATCAGGAATAAAAATAAATTGAACCTCAAATTGAAAATGTTTTGAAAAACTGAGTACTATGATGAAATCCAATAAAGAGCTTAAAGCCGAATACAAACAAATGAAATTTCCGATGGGAGTTTTCCAAATTAGAAATAAGGTAAATGGAAAAATACTTATTGACAGCAGCACAAATATGAATGCCAAATGGAATAGACACAGATTGCAATTAGGTGTTGGAAATAATTGGATGACTGATTTGCAAAATGATTGGAAAAAATATGGTGAAGAAAATTTTGTTTTTGAAGTTCTATCAACTTTAGAAGAGAAAGTCGGTGGAGATGCGGATTATAAAAATGAATTGGCATTATTAGAAGAAATGATTTTAGAAGAAAAACAACCATACGGCGAAAAAGGGTATAACACAGAAAAGAAAAAATAATTTTGTCAGTTTTGGATTTGCATATTGTATGTTAATATTGATAATTTGCAATACATAGTGAGAATAATATTTTTAATTAATTAAAATTATTTGATTTAAATGAAAGGAGAAATCATGGGTGGAATAGTAACATACACAGACGAAATTGAATTGAGCACTGCCGAAAATGGCAAAATATCAGTAAGTGTTGTTGAGCAACCTTACGGACCTAATAGTGAGGCTGTTGCAAGCGTTGGAATATTTCTAAAAAAAGATAACAAAGAGCCAGATTGGAAAGTACACATTCCAAGAAAAAATCTTGATGAAGTCCTTGCAGCGTTGCATTTTGCAAAGAGTAAATTAGATTAATATTTCTCAGAATTTAATTATTAGCAATTTCTAAATTTAAATAATTCCCCAAATATCCATATACAAAAGATATTTGGGGAATTGTTCATTCCGAACAATTTATTTAATAAGCAGCATTTTTTTCGATAAAAATTTATTACCATATTGAATAGTATAAAAATAAACGCCGCTTACAATATTGGAAGCATTAAATGTTAATTTGTGAATTCCTTCTTTTCTGTAATCATTTACAAGTACGGAAACAGTTTCTCCTAAAATATTAATAACTTTCACTTTTACATTTCCACTTTTTGGAATTGAGTATACGATAGTTGTCGTTGGGTTAAAGGGATTAGGATAATTTTGCATCAATTCAAATTTTGTTGGAAGTTGAGTTAAATTTTCGGAATCTGTAGTTATATACGATTTAAGCGTTTGGAAAGTAAACTTATCATCCGATGAAATTGGGCGTTGTGTAAATATAAAATTTGAATCACCAACCGATGGTAGTATTACTGAACTTCCAGAAAATTCACTTCTCATACTGGCATGATACTGTGGAAATGAAGTAGCATATTTCGAGGGAGTTAAAATCCCTACTTCTTCTTTAGGATTCCATCTTAGATTTGCATTGGCGCTAGGCTCGATAATTACTAAATCCATTTTTTCACTATCTGTTAAATTCCAAGCATAAAATGGGCATTTTACGACCTTTTTTCCAGTTGTATTATAAGCAGAATCAAGTGGATTTGCATAATTGCCATTGGAAAGCGTATCCGTATTTCCCCAAACTATGACCACATCAATTGGAGCAAGTTTTTTTGTTCCAGAACCAGAGCCGATTGAAAAATTTATATTGTGACCGCTATTATTAACGATGTATGATCTCTCAATATCAAGAGCAAATTTGAATGTTGGGTTTAATTCCACAGCAACACCTTCAAATTCTTTAGTTAAGTAAAAGACTCCTTCGCCTTTATCAATTGGATAATTATCAATAATTGTGGTTTGTGTCGTTAAGTTTTTAATTGAAGCATTGGAATTAAATTCGTCAACTATATTAAAACTTATTTCATAATTATTTCCAGTCAGTTTTGTTGAATCAATAACATGCACATAAAATCGGCTAGTTGAATTTCCTTCGGTATGCATTACTGTTTTAGATTGAATTACACCTTGTGGAAAAATTGGAGTAACCTTTTTCAAAATTATATCATAATCATCATACTTGCCCCAACTTGACCAAGTAACTAATAGTTCATTATTATCTGTCGAAATAAAATCAGGTTCCCATTGATAGTTATCTGAATAGTCATTTACCTTTGTTTCAAAACTTAGCTTATTCAAATTTTCATCAAAGACTTGTAAATAAACTCCTTCCCTGCTTCCATCCTGTTGCCAACTAGACCATACAACAGCAAAGTTGTTTTCAGATGTTTTTCTAATTTTGGGTAACCACTGATAATTAACAGTTGTGCTATTAACCAAAACTTCGGTTCCAATTTTTTCACCCAACGAACCAAATTTTTGTAAATAAACTCCGCCCCAATGACCATCTTGATCCCAACTGCACCAAGCAATTATAAATGACATGTCATCAAAAGTTTCTACATCGGCAAACCATTGGAAATTTTCTGTATAAGTGTTTATTAAAAAGTCATCTTTTAATAAAGAACCATCGGCTGCAAATATTTTCCCATAAAGATCATATCCTGGATTACTTGTTCCATCGTTTAGGGTTTCCCAAGATTCCCAAATAACAATGAAACTTCCATTATTGAAATGCTTTATGGTTGGTCTTCCTTGTCCGCTATTTGTAGTAGTATTTACTAAAGTTTCATTACCAATTTTGTTTCCATCGGAATCAAATTGTTGCAAATAAATATCTTTGCTATCAATTTGAAACCACGATTCCCAAGTAACGACAAAGCTTCCATCGCTATTCATCGATACAGCAGGTTTAGTCTGAGAGTTTTGTGTTGTTGTGTTTATTAAAAATTCATCACCAACTGGTTGATTGCTTTTGTAAAGTCTTCCTTTAATATCAAAAATGCTGTCAAAATTTCCAGTGTGCGAAGCCCAAACAACAACAAAATTTCCATTTCCATTCATTGAAAGAGCAGGACGTTCTTGCTCATTATCAGTTGCAGTATTGACTAATGTTTCACTTCCAACTTTATTGTTATTTGAATCGAACAATTGAAAGTAAATATCACTCTGCGAATTTGGTGTTGCTTGATTTTCCGAATCCCAAGCAATTATGTAGTTGCCTGCTGCATCTCTTGCAATATGAGAATCGCGTTGTGTTGTATCAGTTTGCGTATTTACTAAAACCTCATTCTGTCCAAGAACAAATGAGCTAATTAACATAAAAGTAATTATTAAAAATTTCATCATTTCCTCTATTTCATTTGAAAATCTTGAAGTGGATAAGAACTTGCATCACTTAAATTATAATGCCACCATTCTGAACCATAAATATTTAAATTAGCAATTGTTGACATAGCATATTTCAAGAGATCTCGGTTATTGATTACTTCTTGAGTTAAATTGTTATTGCTGTGAGAAGCAGCAGCGCTGAAATCATCGAATTTAGTTGGCATTGCTAATTCTTCACCAGTTGCTAAATCAATTAGAGTTACATCAACTGCGCCACCTCTGTTATGCATTGAACCGCTTGCTGGATCCGCAATATAGGTTGGATTTGGATATATAGCGAAAAATAAATATTGAATTGCTCTTGGACGATAACCATCCCATATTTTAATTCCAATACCTTTAGGATAATTTTTTCCGTTATGCGATGTAACAGTTCGTAAATAATCTTGTGCAAGCTTTAGTGCATTAGCCATTTTTAACAAAACCAAAGTTTCGTTACAAGTATAAAATTTAGGAAGAGGAATGTCACCTTTGGTTGGAATATTTAAAAAACTATGATTTGGTGTTGAGTAACGTAAGTCAATAGCAATATCGGGTATTAAATCTTTGGGATTTACTAGTTCATCAAGCCCAGTTTGTGCAAATAAAATTGTAGATATAAGCAATAGAAAAAGGATTTTCATTTTTTTACTCGCATTATTGTTATAAAATGTAAAGTAAAAATATAAAACGAAAACCAAAGATATCAATATATTTGAATAACTTAGCTTTGCAAAGAGTAATTATAATAATGGATTTCTAAAAAAGATACTTTTAAAAGTAAATGAAAAAGAATTGAGAAATTGCTAAAATAATAAAAAGTGATGGAATTTAATCCACCACTTTTTAAGAATCAATTTACATAGTTAAAGACATAATAGATTTTGCTGTGTGTAATCTGTTTTCTGCTTCATCAAAAACTATTGAAATATTTGGATTATCAAGAATTTCATCAGTTACTTCGTTATTTCTATCTGCAGGTAGAGCGTGCATTAGTTTAACATTTTTGTTGGCAAGTTTAATTCTACGGTCGTCACAAATCCAATCTTTATGTTTTGCAAGATTTGATGCCATTTCAGTTTTGCAATCAGCTTCGTTATCTAAATATTCTTGAACTCCGTATGCTCCAAATCCACCCCAGTTTTTAGGAATAACTACATCCGCATTTTCAAATGCCGCATCCATATCATTAGTAAACCTAATTGTGCTACCGCTGGCAGCAGCATTTTGCTTTGCCTTCTCAACAATATAATCACTTAACGGAAATTCCTTTGGATGTGCAATTGTTAAATCAATTCCATAACGAGGAAATAGCAAAGCTTGTGTTTGCGGAACAGAAAGTGGTTTTGAATGTGTGTTTGCATAAGCCCAAGAGACAGTGACTTTTAATCCTTTTGGATTTCTATCAAAATGTTCAAAAATTGTTTGTAAATCAGCCAGACCTTGAAATGGATGATAAACATCATCTTGCAAAGACATAATTGGTTTTGTTGAAGAGGAAGCCATTTCATCGAGATATTTTTTACCAATTCCATAAAAGCAATTACGTACTGCAATTCCATGACCCATTCGGGAGAGAATAATTGCGGTATCTTTAGCAACTTCACCATGAGAGATTTGCATTTTATCGGCAGTTAAATCGTGTGCATGTCCACCAAGCTGAGTCATGCCAGCTTCCATTGAATTTCTAGTACGCGTTGATTGTTCAAAGAAAATCATAAAAAGTGTTTTCCAAGGTAAATGTAAGTGTTGTTCCTCTCTGTAAAATTGATCTTTTAGTTCAAACGATCTTTTAAATACTTCGTCCAATTCTTCTTTTGTCCAGTCTTCGCATGATAAAAAATGCTTTCCTTTTAAATTCATAGTTTTCTCCTTAATATAAAATATTCATGAACTCATTTTATGAGATCATCTAATAAAACACAATTTACTGCCAATATACTATTATAAACTGTCATTGCGAGGAGTCTGATATTTTTCGGACGACGTGGCAATCTTCTGAAGATTGCTTCACCCAATAAATTGGGTTCGCAAAGACTTTTGTTTATTTAATACTTCATTACAAACATTGCATAGAATGCCGAAGCACCTTCCAAATCATCTATTGGAACTTTCTCGTTTGGTGCGTGGGCAAGGACTTCGTTTCCTGGTCCAAATCCAATTACTGGAATGTCATAATATCCACGAATTGTAACACCGTTGGTAGAGAAAGTCCATTTATCAACTTTTGGCGCTTTATTAAATATTTCAGTAAATGCTTCAACACCAGTTTTAACAAGGGGATGATTTTCTTCAAGTTTCCAAGTAGGAAAATATTTTTCCATTCCATACTTCAGCCCAGTATATGCTGTTTCGTTATATTCCAGAAGTTCAACTTTTGCATTCATATCTTTTACAATTTCTTTAATTTGATTTAATGCAAGCTCTTTATCCTCGCCCCAAGTTAAACGTCTATCAAGATGAATGCGAGCAAAATCTGAAACAGCACAAAGGGAAGGGGATTTAGATTTAAATTCAGAAATTGTAACACTACCTTTACCAAGAAAATCGTCATTTGCAAGACGCTCATTTAATTTTTCAATTTCGAGTGCGGCACGTGATGCCATATAAATTGCATTCTTTCCTCTCTCTGGAGCTGAGCCGTGTGAGGAAATTCCGAAAAATGAAACTGCAATTTCCATTCTTCCACGATGACCACGATAAATGTTCATGTTTGTGGGTTCTGTAATTATAACACAATCTGGTTTTATTTTTTCTTCTTCAACAAGATATTTCCAGCAAAGTCCGTCGCAGTCTTCTTCCATAACGGTACCAGTAACAAGAAGAGTTACATCTTCTGGAATCCCAATTTCTTTTAGAATCCGTCCAGCAGTTACTGCCGCAATTGGTCCACCTTCTTGGTCAACAGTTCCACGACCATGAACGAAACCGTCTTTAATTTCACCACCGAGAGGATCAAAATCCCAGTTCTCAAGATTCCCTAAATCAACTGTATCAATGTGACCATCAATAGCAATAACTTTTTTGCCATTTCCGATTCTGCCAACTACATTTCCAAGTCCATCAATTCTTGCTTCATCGAAACCTGCTTGTTCCATCATTTCTTTAATTGCGTTTGCAACTTCCTTTTCACCGCCGCTTAAAGATTTCATTTTAATTATACGCGATAAATTTTCGGCTGTAAAATTGCGGTATTCTTTGGCTTTTGCATTAATTTGTTCTGCTATTGTCATAATAGTTCCTTATGTATTTGAGAACCAAATAGGTTACTCATTTCCAAATTTGTTAAATAATTTATTTCCTTGCTCAAATATCATTGAAGAAATCTCTGCTTCGTCAATATTTACAAGGTTAAAATCTCTCATTAAGATTTTTCCATTTTGAATTACAGTTTTAACTTGTCGTTCAATAATACCGTATAAATAGTGTCCCCAAAAGTTATCAGCATTTATTGGAGTTGGTGGAATGTAATCCCAAATTATTAAATCAGCTCTATCACCAATATTTAATGATGGAAAATCTGTAAAAAATTGCTTCACAAATTTATGCTGATTAAAATAAGTTTTAATCATAAAACCAAAAGCATCATCAAAAGAAAACCCAGAATTGCGTAGTTGTAAAAACAGTTGCTTAAATGAACGAGCTATATTTGCGTGCATTCCATCAGTTCCAACAAGAACTGGAGTTGAAATTGGAACCATTTTGAAATTTGGCAATCCAACAGCATTATTTAGATTTGAATCCAAATTATATGCAAGCGCAGCACCAGAAGATTTAAGAATTTGGTAATCTTTTTCTGTAAGATGAATTCCGTGAGCGAGTATTGAATTTTTGTTGAGTAATTTAAAATCATCAAATCGCTCAATTGGATTTTTGCCAAACTTATTTTTACTTATTTCATTATCTGATTCATCTTCAGAGAGATGAACGTGAACTCCAATATTTTCATTTTGGATAAACTCTGAAACTGTTTTAAGAGTTTTATCTTCAAGTGTAAACGAAGCATGCAAACCAAACATTGCTTTAATATTTTGGTTAGTGTTATTCAAAAAGAAATTTTTATTTTCTTTAACTGCATTTTGTGAAAGCAGGGCATCGTTTCTATCAGAAGTTTCAAAACATAAAACTCCACGAAGCCCAATGGCTTCAATAACATTTGCAATTGTTGCAAGACTTCCTTCTGTATTATTTGGCGAGGCATGATGATCAAAGATATAAGTAACGCCATTTTTTATTGATTCTAAAACAGCCATTTGAGCAGAAGCTTTTACCATTTCTAAATCCAAATTGAGATCTAACTTCCACCAAAGATTTTTAAGAATGCTTTGAAAGGAATCCATTTCTCCTTTTGCTGGCAAACCTTTTGCAAGTCTGGAGTAAATATGGTCGTGAAAATTTACCAAAGGAATAGTAACAACTCGTCCGCCAGCATCAATAATATTTTCGCCTATAGTTGAGTAAATTTTATTTGATTCTTTTTCAATTATGGAAACAATATTTCCATTCTCAATTTCGATATCACCAAATATAGGAATTATAGATTCATCTTTAATTTGGGCAATACATGCATTTATTATTTTAACGTTTTTTTTATTCATGTTTCTTTAATTTTTATTTGTCATTCCATCTTGTTTTCAAAAGGTATTACTCTTGGATTAATTGAACCCCAAAAACTAGAGTCATTCCCGCACGTTTTCAGCGGGAATCTTAACCAAAAATTAGATTCCGTGTAAGAACATCACGGAATGACAGTCATTTATTTGACTGAGATAAAATTCAATTATCTTCTAATCTATTTAACAGCTACCATTGAATTAAAATCACCAATTAATTTATCCCATTCTGGTACAACACTAAATCTTTCTTTCCAATAGTTTTCATCATACCATTGAGCATTAAGTTCTGAAACATCTTTTCCTTGTTGTTCAACCCATGTAAAATATTTTAAGTTGTGAATTGCTTTTTTGTCGTAGTATGTTAACTCTTTAAAATAATCTACACCTTGTCTCATGAGTGAGGATTCAAAAACTTTTGATGCATCCAGGCTAGTAAATTTACCTTTAGCAATATCCATTTCTTCTAATCTTGATAGGTACATATCAGCAGAGTCAGTAAAAATAGTTAATATTACATCATTTTCGTTATATTCAAAATATTTTGCAAGTTTAATTGCACTTAAAACATTGCTAATACTTGAAATACCAAGTAAAGGCAATTTTTCAATAACACTTTTTTCAATTCCAAGACTTGCTAGATATTCATGCCCTTCTTTGTCGTTAAATAACCTTAAAAGACGCATAGCATCTTCATCATCAATTGCAGCAACTGCATCTGTATTTCTTACATTATGTACCCAAGGCACATGTTTATCACCAATTCCTTCAATTCTGTGACCACCAAAGCCATTATTTAGCAGGGTTGGACATTGAAGCGCCTCGGACGCAACAACTTTTAAATCTTTAGAAATATTTCTTAAATAATCGCCCGCTGCAATAGTTCCAGCAGAACCGGTTGCACTTACATAACCACTAAGTCTTTGAGTACCATTTTTAATTTGATTAAACAGTTTTTCAATTGTGTAACCAGTTATTTCATAATGCCAAATTGAATTGCCAAATTGGTCAAATTGATTGAAAATTAAATATTTATCACTCTGTGCAACTAGTTCGTGACATTTATCATAAATTTCTTTTACATTACTTTCACAACCTGGTGTTGCGTAAACTTCGTCAGTTCTTTCTCGTAGCCAATCAAAACGTTCCTTACTCATTTCTTCTGGAAGAATTGCAACAGAATGAACTCCTAAAAGATTTGAATTAAAAACACCACCACGACAATAATTTCCGGTTGAAGGCCAAACTGCTTTGTGGTAATCTGGATTAAATCTTCCAGTTACCATATACGGAGCTAAACAGCCGTATGTTGCACCAACTTTATGAGCACCTGTTGGAAAGTGTTTTCCAACTAAACCGACAATTCTGGCTTTTACTCCTGTAATTTCTTTTGGTATTTCAAGATAATTAATATCTCCAATTCCACCATTTGTAGGATTATTTCTCCAATTAATTCTAAAAAGATTTAATGGGTGAAGGGCTTGTATATCTACATTTTTAAGTTCATCCTGTATATTATTGGGAATTTTATCTGGGTGCTTAAGTTGGCTAAAAGTAGGTAAAAGTATTTTCTTTTCTTTGCATCTCTCAACAGTTTTCTTTAAAAAATCTTCATTTTCAATATTCCATTTCCAGTTCATTCAATAACCTCATTATCGTTCAAAAAATTGGGGATTCAATATACAACAAAAATTACATATAATAACTTATTTGTTGTTATGGTAAACAAATCAAGAATTTTTATTTATACAATTATTCTTTTAATGATTAAAATTTATGTTGTTTCTTAATCATTTTTTTTTAAAATTAGTTACTAGTTATTTCACTAATTATCATAACTAATCATAAACTTTAGGAGGTACTATGATTAAAAAACTAATGGTTGTATTGGCGTTAGTAGCGCTATTCGCTTCGGTTACTAATGCACAATGGACTATCGATGCAGGATTTGCATCCGTAATGGCTGAGGGTTCGTTACAAGGTGTTGCTGTTGACCCTGATGGGAAAGTATGGGCTTCTAATTATTACGCAGATGACACGCTAACCGATGGAAGTGCTGTTCGTACGATCAGAGTGTATAACTCTGATGGAACACCAGCTGATTTTTCACCAATTAAAATAATAAACACAGGTGGTGGATTTGTAAGCGATACACTATTTTCTCCTTCATATGGAATGAAAGCTCATGTTGATGGAAATATTTTGTATACGACTGGTGGCGGCAACATGTTTAAAATTGATTATAAAACAGGTGAAGGCATCGCAAAGGTCAATGTAAAAGCTGGGTCTATTGGCATTCCAGATGTATCATCTAATGGAACTATTTATGTTCCTTCTGTTGCTCCAGGCGATCCTTTAAGAATGTTTGATGGGGATTTAGAAAGTATGGGAAATGCGATTGACGGTACTCAACAAACTGGATATCGAAGAATAGTTGTTGTTTCTCATGATGGACTTACAATTTATGATATACCTTTTTCACAGAAAGTAGTATATATATATACTCGTGCAGATGAATTTAGCAGTTATGAATTAACGGATTCTAGTCTTATTGGATGGAATGTTGAATCTTGTGCTTGGAATCCTAAGACAGGATACCTTTGGGCAAGTGCTGGGTCTGAATTTGATTTACCAACAGCCTCTGGTGTTACTGCTGGAACTTGGTATGGATTAGATGTATCAAATAATTTTGCAATTATGGATAGTTTGAAATGGACTTATGTTGATACAGTAGACTTTGCTTCTCAAAGACCTCGAGGAATTGACTTTTCACCTGACGGAGAGTCTGCTTACATTGGATGTTTTGGAGTAGGTTCTGGTTATGCACAAATTCAAAAATTAGTTTATGGTGCAGCTCCAACAGTTGCAATTACTTTTGAAGTTGATATGTCAGTTCAAGTTGACAAAGCAAACTTTGATCCTGCAACTGGTACAATGAGTTTAGCTGGAACAATGAATGGCTGGGATGTTAATGCAACTCCAATGTCAGATGGTGATGGCGATAAAATATATTCTGTTACTTTAGATTTAAATCCTGGTGACGCTCACAACTTCAAATTTGTTATGAATGGTAGCGGTTGGGAATCTATTCCTGATAGAGCATATACAGTTCCTAATTCTGCTGATACTTTCCTTGCTTACTTTGATAATGACGAAGGCACTACTGTAACAACAGAAATATCTCTTGCTTTCCAAGTTAATATGGAATTAGAAATTGCTTCGCAAAGATTTAACCCTGCAACTGATACTCTTTCTGCAAGAGGTTCTTTCAATGGTTGGTCTGATGTTACTATGTTAGAACCATCAGCAACTGATCCTAATCTTTATGAAGGACTTGCACTTTACGATTCATTTGAAGGCGATGTAGTTTATTACAAATATGCTTACACTTCTGCAAATGGTACAAACTGGGAAACAAATCCTCCAACAGGATCTGGTAACTACGAGCAAACTATTTCTGCAGCCGACATTACTAATCTATATTCTTTAATTACATTGCGTAATTATAACAATGCTACATTAGAAACAGTTGTTAATCAACCTTCTGTAATCAGATTTGTTGTTGATATGAATGGTGCAAAAGACGGAAATGGCGTTGCTTTCCCATCAATTGACAATGTTTTCTTAGCTGGTGGAAATCCTCCACTTGCATGGCCTGGTGGCGGATGGCCTGATTCAGATGAAAATTTAGTTAAATTCTTGTATGATGATGGTACAAATGGTGATGCTACTGCTGGGGATTTAATATTTTCTCTTAACTTAGATTTCCCAATCTACTCTCCATTTGATATTGAATACAAATACGGTGCAAACTGGGGATTGCCTTCAAATCTTGGAGCAAATGATAATGAAGGTGGTGTTGGTTCAAATCATCACGTAACATTATTTAAAAGCTTCTGGTCTGGCGATGCAATTGATGTATTTGGTACAATGGAAAGAAAAGAAGTTATTAATGGTGTAGATCAAATTGGTAGTGGAATTCCTACTGTTTATGAGTTAGGACAAAACTATCCAAACCCATTTAACCCAACAACAATGATTAATTTCTCTATTCCAGAAAGTGGATTAGTGACAATGAAAATATTCAACATTCTTGGACAAGAAGTTGCAGAATTAGTAAATGATGTAAAATCTGCTGGTAGTTATGAAGTATCCTTTGATGCATCTAACTTAACAAGTGGTATGTATATTTACAAAATTCAAGCTGGTAATTTCTCTGCTACAAGAAAAATGATGTTGCTAAAATAATTTAGTTTAGCATTTCAAGTATTTCAAAACCCAGATCAATGATTGACCTGGGTTTTTTATTTTTAAATACTACTATTTCAAAATTCACATTTCTCATTACTATTTATAAGAAATATTTTTTATTAAATTGCTTTAGCAATTATTATTAATTTAAGGTAACACAATGGTCTACTTAAAAAAAATATTATTTTTTTCACTCTTCACAGTTTCTATTTTAATAGCACAAACAGTTCCTGTTACACTACACTATAAACCAACTATACCAGAGTTTACAACTTTACGGCTTGTGGGTAATTTTAATGGTTGGAATAATAATGATGATACTATGATTATGACTGACCCTGATGGTGATGGAGTTTATGAAATTACAAAAGATTTTGCAATTGGCGTTGAACACTTGTACAAATTTGTTTTTGATGCCAATTGGGGTTTTGCGTGGAACGATCCAGATAATCCTGATATTAAAACAACAGACAATAACAATTCTATTTTAAATGTAAAAGACCCTTTCTTAACATACTTGTTACCGCGTGGTAAAAATACTTTAAATGAAGTTTATGTAGATACAACAATTGGAGGAGAGCCTATTAGAGCCATATTTACTTATACGGATGCAAATCCAATAAACTTAACCTCTATGATTGTAAGAATAGACGGTGCAGCAATAGAAAATCCTGGACAATATTTTAATTCAGAAAAAAAGGAATTCTATTATCAACCACCTGTTCCTCTTGCCGAGGGTGACCATACCGTAATTGTATCTGCATCTTCATCAAAAGGTTCAATATTTAAAATGTCCACTTTCACAAGAAAACCAGGTGCAATAGTATACAAAACACCAGTGGATTTTTATTATGATGAGTATAATACAGCATCGTCAGTGTTTCAAAGTATAAATTCTGTTTCTTTAGTTGGTAATTTTAATAATTGGAATGAAGTATTTGATCCATTACAAGATAAAAATAAAGATGGATTGTGGGAAGCTACAGCATTTCTTGAAGAAGGAAGTTATGAATATTTGTTTAAGTTGAATAAATCGCTTTGGGTAAAAGATCCAGATGAACCTACTTTTAGTGCAATAAATGAAAATAATGCTTTTTCTGTTACACTTGATACACTACCAACAATTAAACTAATTGCACCAAATGAGAGTTCAACATTTGAATTAAACCCTGCTGAAATTAATTTTAAAGCTCTTTTAAGACCTGGAGTTAAATCAACGGTTGATGAATCGTCGATTGTGGTTAAGTTAGATGGTCTTCCAGTTACGGCAACATTTGACGCAGATAGTGGTTATGTAAGGTCATCAATTATTATTACTGGTGAAGGTGCTCATCAAATTAGTGTTGAGTTTGCTAATGCAAATAATTTCATTACCACAGAAACTTATACTTATGGAATTCACTCTGGTAATACAGGGTTTTATTACGCAGATGCAATAAATGATGAACCATATTTTTATCCAACAAATGTTCCTCAAGGAAGCTGTGATATATTGTCACTTCTTATTGATGAAGTTAGTACTCACGATTCATTAGCATTTTCAGTTCAAATGGAAGAAATTTCTGATAGAACAAGACTTGGACTTATAATTACAAATCCAGTTTCAACTTCTGCATCTGCCCCTCTTGGTTTGGATGTTGTAACAGAGGATTGGCAAAATAATGGTGTTTTTATTCCAATAGGAAAGCCAGGAAACGCATTTGAAAATACAACAAAAGAAAATATCTTTTGGGTTGGTCGCGATCCAGAAGTTTATAGCAATAAGCATTTAAATGTAAATTCTAATGCAGTTCTAAATAATAGTTTCGAGTTTACAATTAGCGTTGCATATTTAGATAGTTTACTCGGAAGCTGGACTAGAGAACGAAATATTTATTTGTTTTCATATTTAGCCAATGAAGACAAGAGTGGAAATAGTTTTGAAGTTACTTCTGCCGAAGGTGGTAGTGATAAAACGGAAGACCCAGATATTTACGATGCAGCATTTTTTAGGAGTGGTTTTTGGCAGAATAGAGTTTTTGCAAACTTTATTCCAGCAGGCGATAAAATGGGACCAAGAACCGTTTCTCTAAATGGAAATGGACGAGGCAGAAACTCATTTATAGCTAGTAATATTTCAGACAGTTTATCTACATATGGTCCAGCCATTAATTTCTATACGCCTTCAGTTACTTACTGGTATCCAAATGTTAATGTAAAAGGTGATTTGAGCGATCCAAATATTACTACAGCTACTTTTTCTTTTAACGGAATTGAATCTGAAATTAGTATTGTAGATTCAAAATTTGATGTGCCTGTAGTTCTTAACAACGGTGAAAATATAATTTTTGTAAAAGCTACTGATAATAAAGGCTTTGAATCAATATCTAAAAATTTATATTTATATTATGAAAAAAACGACCAGACCACAGCTACAATTAATGGTAGCGTAGATGGTAGATCCGTAACTCTTTCTGCATACTCTTCATCATTAGAAACACTAAGCTTTGGGTATTTGTGGACAGAGGATGATAAAAATCCAGCTACTCTTTTTGGCAGTTCTGATGATCCAGGAGTTCAATTTACAGTTCCGGATGTAGAAGGTGAATACTATATAAATGTTAGAATTTCAGGTAGTGATGGAAGTGTTGCAAATGCAAGAAAATTAATTTTCGCAAAAGATGGTTCTGTTTCTATTGCTCAAAATAATGATCACGCTTCTTGGATTAACAGCGCTGTAGTTTATGAAATTTATCCACGATCATATAGCTCTACTGGCAATTTTGCTGGAATCCAAAATAAAATACCAGATATGCTTTCATTAGGAATTAACACAATTTGGTTAATGCCTATTTATACTGGTCCAACTACACACGGATATGAAATTACTGATTACTTTGGATTTGAAGAAGATTTTGGTGATGCTGAAGATTTTACAAATTTGGTAACAGCTCTTCATAATGCGGGCATAAAAGTAATATTGGATTTTGTAGTTAACCATACTTCAGTTCAGCATCCTTTTATGCAGAACGTTTTAGAATATGGTTCTAACTCGCCTTGGGCTGATTTTTATATTTGGGATGGCGAGCCTGGCAATTCTAACTATGCTTACTATTTTGATTGGGGAAGTTTGCCAAATCTTAATCACAACAATAAAGATGTTAGAGATTATTTTATTAAAGCAGCTTTGTATTGGGTTAAGGAATTTGATATTGATGGTTACAGATGTGACGTTGCTTGGGGAGTTGAAGAAAGAAATACTCAATTTTGGCAAGAATGGCGTTCTGCTCTTAAAAATATTAAACCAGAATTGTTTTTGGAAGCAGAGGCTTCGTCAGCAGAGCCAATCTTTTATGAAAATAGATTTGACTCAGCTAACGATTGGGATTTGCGAAACGACATTATTAACACAACTAATAACACACTTTCAGTAGAAGCTATGGATGCTGAATTAAGAAAAAGTTATCCATCGTATGCAAGACCTTTTAGATTTATCGAAAACCATGATGAAGTACGCGTGGCTTCTTCTCACGATACACAAAGATCAAAATTAATGCATACCATTTTGATGACTGCAAACGGAGTTCCACTAATCTATTCTGGTGGAGAAGTTGGCGAATTAACAAATAGAGATTTGATTGACTGGACTGACCCAGATAATCTTAAACCGTATTTTAAATCGATTATTAAAATTAGAAATAAATATTTAGCCAATCCTGTATTGTCTAGAATTACTACCTCGTTGCCTTCGGACGTGTATGCTTATATCTCAGCTTCTGGGTTAAATAATATATTAACATTAGCTAATTTTAAAAATACAGAGAAAAACGTTTCAATTAATATTGGAGATTTACCTCTAGGAACAAAATACCTTACCAACCTTGTTGATGGAACGGTGATTGATATTCAACCATTAAGTGGAGCTGTTGCTTTAGATTTTAATGCGTTTGAGGCAAAAGTATTTTATTTGGGAGAAGAACCTGTAAGTGTTGATTCAGAGGAAAACCAAGATTTAATTATTGATGAATATCAGCTTAGTCAAAACTATCCTAACCCATTTAATCCAAGTACTCAAATTACTTACCAAATTCCAGAAGCTGGATTAGTTACAATAAAAGTATTTGATATTTTGGGAAGAGAAGTAACAACATTAGTTAATAGAGAAATGGCTGTTGGTAAATACGATGTTTATTTTAATGCATCAAATCTTTCTAGTGGAATTTATTTTTATACCATGAAAACTGGTAAATTTATAAACACCAAAAAGTTAGTTTTACTTAAATAGGTAAATGAAAAATTAATTAACCAACTACTTTAGAATATTATAGGTTCAAAAAGTAGTTGGTTTTTAATTCTTTTTACAGCTTTCCCTCCACAATTTCGTTAACTTCGGCTAACTCTCTTTCAGCTTTTAATTTTAAACTGGCACAATCATTTCGCATTTTGGAATTGAATTTTTCATCTTTAATTTCTTTTAGATTAATTAGCACATTGTAAATTCCCCCAACAACTCCAGCAAACGCCATTTGAGCACCAACGCCAACATCGGTAATTGAGTTTGGATTTCCAAGTTCGGCAACCATTTTGGCAATTTCAATTGCCTTTTCGCTTTCCACAGCAGTGTGATATGGAACTGCAACTGCTTCCTTTAATCCATTTTGCATTGCCTCAAAACGAGCAGATTTTTCTTCCTCGGTTTTTTGCGGTAAACGGCGTGCATCCATATATGAATTAAAAGCGTTTGTATCATCATCAATTGCTTTTATTAATGCATTCTTAATTGCTTGAGCTTTTTCAGCAGAAGTATTTAGCAATCCATCAATACTCTCGGTACCTCGTTTGTTTGCAGTTAAGTTGCTAACCATGGATGACAGTGACGCACCAAGCGCACCAGCAAGGGCAGCAATTGAGCCTCCACCAGGTGCAGGGGATTCGCGAGAAACTTCATCAATAAAATCTGTTAATTTCATTTCTACTAATGCATTCTCCAAATTGGATGGCAAACCCAGCACACGTTCTTTAATATTAAAATCCGCGACATCAGTTAATACAAGCGATTGCACTGCTGTTTGTAAAATATCTTTTATTGGAATTCCAACCGAACGCCCTTGTTTGGTTAAATAATATTTACCAACTTCCAACAATGCAGGATAAGGTACCATTCCAACAATTTCTGAACCAGTTACAATAAGCCCACGTTCTGTAGCCATTTTTCTGGTGGCTTCCAAAACATGGTGCATTGATGTTACGTTATAATCCGTAAGATTTATTGATATTTGCGCTCTATCGTAATTAGGCACCATCCAACCGATTGCCTTACAATTATTAAAAATTCCTGGTCTTTTTACGGATTCCCCAATTACTTTATTTATCGAAATTCCATTTATGGAAAGTAAATCGACAAGTGAATAATCATGTTTTTTTGTACAATGTTTCGTAATTTCTTCAAAAGTAGTTCCATTAAAATTACAACTTCCACAAGGATAATTACCTTCTTGATATTTAAGAACTTCTTCTCCCATGTAGTAAAATGGAACTATATTTCCTCTTCGTGCAGAGCGACCTTTTTCACGCAAGTCAAATGCAATATCTGTTGCATGCAATATCTCGCGTGTATTTAGGTTTATATTGTATGCAATAAGAAATTCACGCACGCCAATAACCGTAGCACCACTGCGCGCATTAAATTTGAAAGGTCCATAATCTGGTTCCCATTCTGGCTTTTTTAATTTTTCATCTAAAGCCTCATATTCTCCTGCTCTTATAACAGCAAGATTTTCGCGCTCAGGTTTTTGTGCCGATTTTTCATACAAGTAAATAGGAATACCCAATTCATTTCCAACCCGCTCCGCAAGCTCTTTAGCAAGCTGTATTGTATCTTCAATTGAAATTCCGCTAACCGGCACGAACGGACAAACATCTGTTGCACCCATTCGAGGATGAGAGCCCTTGTGTTTTGTCATATCAATTAATTCAGATGCTTTTTTGATTGCTTGAAAAGCTGCTTCCTTCACACTTTTAGGCGAGCCAATAAATGTTACAACCGTTCTATTCATGTCATAGCCTGGATCAACATCAAGAAGTTTGATGCCGTCTATTTTTTCAATTTCATCAGTAATTTGTTTAATTATTTCTGGGTTTCTTCCTTCCGAAAAATTTGGAACACATTCAATTAGTTGCTCGTGCATTATTTCCTCAAAGATTACTTGTTATAATTTTATGTTAAAATTTAGTTGAATTAAATGGGTTATTCAAGAAGTGAAAAATCAATTTTTTGCAAGATCAATTTATGCCTTATTATCAATGAGTAAAAGGTTTAATATTAGCAATTTGTTTAAAAAACATTTTCAGTTTTATCTACAGAAATGTGGCTTTCATTTAACTCTGAAAAACCAGTCTTAACTTTGTATATTTAAATCATAATTATTAATTATAAAGGAGTAAAAATGATTTTTATAGTAGCTATTATAGTTGCAATTGGTGGACTTTTGGGATCTATTAATATGAAAAAAGCTGGACGAAAGCAAGAAGCATTCATATCGCTTATGGTTGGTTTAGTTGCAGTTGCAATTGCAGTATTTAATTTGTTTACAGTTATTCCTGCGGGAAATGTTGGAGTTGTTGATTTTCTTGGAAATGTTAGCGATAATACACTAAAAGCTGGTGTTAATCTTGTTAATCCAATGGCACGAATTGAAAAATTCAGCATTAAAACTCAAGAAATTAAAGAAGTAATGAGTGTCCCTTCCAAAGAAGGTTTAAGTGTTCAACTTGAAATAAGTTTGATGTATAAATTAACTCCCGATAAAGCAAATGAAGTTTATAAAAGAATTGGTTCAAATTATCGCGAGATTATATTAATTCCCCAATTTCGTTCTGTTGTACGTGGAGTAACTGCCCGTTACGAAGCAAAAGCTCTTTATACAGCTTCACGTGAAAAGCTTGCTGGAGAAATAATTTCTGATTTAAATGGTTTAGTGGGACCTCGTGGAATTACAATTGAAGAAGCACCTTTACGCGAAATAGTTTTACCTCCAGGCTTAACAAGATCTATTGAAGAAAAATTGCAAGCTGAACAAGAAAGTCAAAGAATGGAGTTTGTTCTTAGAAAAGAAACACAAGAAGCTGAACGTAAACGAATTGAAGCAAAAGGTATTAAAGATTTCCAAACAATTGTTTCGGAAGGAATAAACGACCAACTTTTACGCTGGAAAGGAATTGAAGCAACGGAAAAACTTGCTGCTTCACAAAATTCTAAAATTGTCGTTATTGGTGCAGGAAAAGATGGTTTGCCGTTAATTCTTGGTAATAATTAAAAAAGACAAAACGTGAAACTTGAAACGTGAAACTTGAAACTTGAAATGTGAAAAATTAAAGCCCAATTCCGATTAATCGGGATTGGGCTTTTTAATAATAATTCAATTGAAATTTTTTATTTATACAATTTCTAACATTCGTTCTATTGGAATTCTCGCCTTCTTGGCTAACTCTTCAGGTACTTTAACAACAAATTGTTCATATTTTAGTGCATTCAAAATTTTTTCGAGAGTTATCATTTTCATGTACTCGCAAACAGAGTCTTCACTCATTGGCGTGAACTTACTTTCTGGACGCATTTTTTTTAGTCGGTGCAAAATTCCAACTTCTGTTGCAATAACAAACTCATTATTTTCAGAATTTTCAACATGAGTAATCATTCCTTCGGTGGAATATATTTTAATATTGCAATCAAATACTGCGGATTTAAGCATACAAGAAGTAGAGCACCCACATTCTGGATGCACAAGAAAATCAGCATGTGGATTTTCTTCCAATTTTTTATCAAAATCAATTTCACCAATTTTTTCATGAACATGGCATGCGCCATCCCATATTTTAATATCTCGTCCAGTCATTGATTTAACATACATTCCAAGAAATTTGTCAGGTCCAAAAAGAATTTGTTTATCCTTTGGAATTGATTCTACAATTTTTACAGCGTTGGAAGAAGTACAACAATAGTCTGATTCAGCTTTTACCTCGGCAGTTGTATTTACATATGAAACAACTACAGCATTAGGATTTTCACTTTTCCATTTGCGTAATTCATCCGCATTCATACTATCTGCAAGCGAACAACCAGCGTCAAGATCTGGGATAAGCACTTTTTTATTTGGCGAAATAATAGATGCAGTTTCAGCCATAAAATGAACTCCACAAAAAACGATAACATCAGCATCAACTTTAGCAGCTTGCTGTGATAACCCAAGTGAATCACCCACAAAATCAGCAATATCCTGAATTTCTGGTCGCTCATAATTATGTGCAAGAATCACTGCATTTTTTTCTTTCTTTAATCTATAAATTTCTTTTATAATTTCATTGTTTAACATTATAACCTTAATATTTTTTTAAATCCAAAAAATTTTTTGCTAATATTAGTCCAAAATATATTGACCAATATCCAAAGCAAAAACTGAATGCGTTAAAGCACCAATAGAAATAAAATCAACACCAGTTTCTGCAATGCTTTTAACTCGCTCAAGATTTACATTTCCTGAAGCCTCAACTAAAGCTCTTCCAGCAATAAAATCCACTGCTTTTTTCATTTCATTGTTACTCATATTATCAAGCATAATAATATCAACTTTACAGTTAATTGCTTCTTCCACTTCTGTAATATTGCTAGTTTCAACTTCAATTTTTATTTTCTTATCAACAACAGCTCTTATTTTATTTACAGCATTCGAAATTCCTTCAGCTACTCTTATATGATTATCCTTAATCATAACAATATCAAATAGACCTATTCTGTGATTTTTTCCTCCGCCCATTGTAACAGAATATTTATCAAGCATTCTATATGCTGGAAGTGTTTTTCGCGTATCTAGAATTTGAGCATTTGTACCTTTCACAGCATGTACAAATGCATTCGTTTTTGTAGCCACGCCCGACATTCTTTGCAGAAAATTAAGCGCGGTGCGTTCACCCATTAAAATTGCACGGTGCGAACCCGAAAACTCAACCAGAATATCACCATTTTTTACTATATCTCCATCCTCATATTTTTGATTCCAAGCAATATTGTTATCTAATTTTTTAAATACTATTTCTGCAACAAATAATCCGGAAATTATTCCTTCTGCTTTGGCTTTAATTATTGCGCTTATTTTTTTTTCGCCGCTTATAATATTTTCTGTAGTTAAATCTCCATGCTTAATATCTTCATCCAATGCTAAATCAATTAAGTGTTCTACTGAATTCAAATCTATTTCTGCTCTTGTAATTACTTTCATAATCCTCTTAATTTATATTTTTAGTTTTTATTAATTTATTTTTTTGCAATATAATCTCGAACAAATAATTATCATTTTGTTCATGAAAGTCCACACGTTTTTGGGCTCCACGACTTTCTTTTCTAAATAACGCCGATTTAATCATCATTTTTGCTAATGCGATAATCGATTTTAGCTGAAAACTATAGTACTCATATTCCTCAAAGTTGTATTCCACTTCAAGTTTGTTTAGTGAATTTTCAAATTTTAATAAATCAGATTCATTTCTGATAATTCCAACATAATTCATCATACTTTGTTGAATCCAATTTTTCTTTTCGAGATAATCGTTTTCTTTTGATTCATCAACAGAAAAATTAATTTCTGTATCCTCATTATCGACAATTGTGGCTTTATTATTTAGCGAATTATCAACCGCTCTCTTACTAAATACTAAACATTCCAATAATGAATTACTTGCAAGCCTATTTGCACCATGAACCCCAGTAGAAGCTACCTCACCAGCTACATA